>Ga0181568_10000148_pt1 | contig 57643 bp, 25 predicted proteins | sample 101ome_20_FD_133758 | JGI IMG/M metagenome (GOLD analysis project Ga0181568, IMG submission 133758) | Coastal salt marsh microbial communities from the Groves Creek Marsh, Skidaway Island, Georgia - 101404AT metaG (megahit assembly) | ecosystem: Environmental > Aquatic > Marine > Intertidal...
CTCACCCTGTCTCTGCCGCTGAAGCAGTGGCATACGGAGATTTCGCGAGTCTGCTACTGCACTGCGTGCAATCGAGTCGTCGGCAACGAAAACGCACTTCCAAGCACACTGCGGATGTGCCCGCAGCAGTTACTGGCTCGGTACGAGCTGCAGGTCGTGGCTTCGTTTGACGAGAACGTGCACTGTTTGAGCGCGCTGCCGGACAAGTCAAGCGTGAGTGAGAATCTATTTGAGCTGCTTGCAACTGCCAGCGACCAGCTGACCAACAGGCGCAATCTTGATATCGGTACGGACGTCAGCCAGTTGCTCGATTGCGCGGTGGAGCCGGACGTGAGGTACGACATTACTTGCAACACGCCTACAGCCAAGAATCAGATCAAGTCGCTTAAACGAGCGCGCAAGAAGAAGACCCCGATTACTTTGCATTTGGAGCGTGCTGCGTCGCAGACCAATCTGTGCCTGCACGATCTTGCACCCTGGCTGTTTCGAGCGTTCAGGGAGAACAAATTGAACATGTACGTCATACAGGACGGCAACGTGGATCCGAAAACCAGTTTTGGGCTTTGGCTGGATGACACGAATTTTGAGCGCACACAGCTGCAACATCTGATCACGCCGTCGGCGCAACCGTTCCATGCGAGCAACAACACAGTGGAGCTCTGCAAGCAGAAACATCCGATCATGACTGCGAACGGGTCGTGGGTGTTCCACGACACGATAATGGCGCGGAGGTCGCCGTACGCAAACACACAAGGCAGGAAAATGAAAAAGGCGTCGAATCAGCAGCTGCTGCTCACACAGGACAGCATGGCCACGTCACGAGTGTACAATCTGCGCACCTCGTGCAGCAAACTTCTGGGCATGTTCTACGTGGCTGAATTCCATCGCAAGTCTGCCATGAGTGTGGACACGGCCAAGGAAATCTCGCACCCGGGGCTTCAGAACAAGCAAGAGGTACGCACCGAGATCTGCATCAAGAAGCCGACTAAACCGGTGCCTGAGCACCTGCGACGGTTTGCTGCCATGTGTACGGAACAACAGCCGCAGGGGCGCACGCCACTTGCTTCGCTCGTACCGGACAAGATGACTATTTGCGTCTACCCACAGTGCAACAATCGAAAGAAAACCGCGTTTGTCCGGCTGACGCATGTCAAACTGGCGGAAATCGAACATTTCGAGTCGCAGAAATTGGCTCTGCAGAGCATGGCTACGGCTGCTATAGAGACTCTTAACTATGCAAATAATAGACTGCATATGAAGACGTACAATTAAGTAAACATACAATATGCATTTGATTAAGGAAACATACATTGCTTCACCATGTTTATTAGCACATGTGCTCTAACTCATCAAATGATGAGTAAATAGGTATCTGATGCTTGTGTGCCAATTCTTGCATCAACTCAAGTTGTTGCTTGACATTGCAGTCAAACCAGTCATCAGGAAAGACCTCCTCCTTGCTCGACAAATTGTCTCTGATGGTATCCTCAAACGGCAACACAAAGGCATCAATGCCCTCAGCATCAAACCAAACAAAACCCAAAATCTTGGCTCCTGCAGATTTCAATTGAATAGTGTGCTCATGAGCCAAATTTTGCACATGCGGGTCGTCCGCATTGTGTGTGTCCACTCCGAGAGCTAAAAGAACCGAATCCTGATCGATCCATTCAGCATCATCATTGTGCGTGACATAATACGATTTGCCAGCGCCTGTAGGCGCCACAACAAATCGTCCCGTACAAGGCAACTCTGTGGCAGATACTGACGAGTTTGCAGCGCCTGCAGTTGACTCCCGAACGGGCAGTTTTGCAAGCACGTTGTAGTAGGGTGCAAAATACATGTTGTTTGCCTCGACGTAGTCGCGCACCACACATGTTTGTAGCCGAATAGGACAACACGCCCAAAAACACTCCATGGGCAGGTTAGCCTGCCATGCGTTTTCAGCTGGGAAACCAAACGTTCCACTTGCATTGTTCCAACGTTGTAGAACTCCTTTGGAAAACACTAGTTCTCCAGCATAGGCTATTTTCTCCTCAGGTGAAAACAATAATGTATGGCCACTTGCAAAACCCATCTCAATGCCAGAAAATTGGACACGTATACGAATGTGTTCTGAGTCCGCCACAACAAGAAACGGATACGCCCCATCCAGTTTTATGAGCTCTTCTTGACAACACGACCTTCCTTTGCAATCTGATTTAACTCGCTCAGTTGGAATAGATATGTTATATTTCCTTTTCTGTGATCCTCTTTTAAATCCATACCCATCTTCACTTTTTTTGTGGTCTTGATACATCTGTGCGTACTTACGGTGTTGTCTTTGCGTTATAGACATTTTACGCAAATTTAGACACAATGTATACTAATCAGAAGCAAACTAAACGGCGAACCAGTTTATATCGTTGAGTGTTTTTTCTTGTACAATTGTTTCATCAGATCTCGTCGCCGCTGTTTGAACGTCTGTTCTTTTACTGCTTGCGCTGAACCGTTTTGCACGTGTTTGGCCCGCGTAAACGCAATCCCGGTGACAGCAATGATGACAGCGTAAAGTACAATTAACATGACGTATTGTTCCTCAGTTACGTGCATATGCTGGGTGTGAACGGATTACGGATGCCTGTGCGTACAAAATATTGGAATTTATTGTATTTTTGCCGTTTTGAGCTCAAATGCGGGACAGACTTTTTTCAAAAAGAGAATGCAAAAAAAAATAAATACACTTCACTACCTCTAAAGTATATGTTGGTCTCATACACACAGTGTGTAAAGTATCTGAACACAGACTTTGTCAGCAAAGGCACAAGCCCATGTGCGTACAAAATATTGAAATTTATTACAATTTTGCCGTTCTGAGCTCAGATGCGCGTGTTTTCGGATTTTTTGACAGTGGCGCGCAGTTTTGCGGCATCTACAACCACTGCAAGCGTACCACAGAGCAGAAACACAATCACGAACAAGAACCCTTTTGGTAGTTTTGGCATGCTTGCGTCGTAAAACACAGCTTTGACCGGGAGTACGGCGCATCTTAGAATCAGTGCGACCGCAGTGGGCAGATCCGAGATCATGTTCCAGCCTTCGCGCACAAGCTGTACAGTCGTTGTTTTGTGTATTTGCTTGAACTCGGCCTTGTGCCAATACACGTAATCGAGCTGCAAATTGAGTACAATTTTTGTCAGCTGACACGCAACAGCTATGCTGTACAGTTTGAACAGCACGGCCAGAATGCCGTTGAGGTCGTCGCAGTCCTCCTGGATCTTGTCAGATGCATCCGAGCAGATGTTTTCGAGCTCGCAGCTCGTGTGCCACTTCCAGTTGGATAGCTCGCTGCACAAGCACGCAAACGTGGCGATTGCAAACACTACAACAATATTCTGTTTGAACATGCTGTGTGCGGCCCGCAGCCATTTGTAAAACTGTTGATTGTAGTGGTGCGACGCCTCACGCAGCGGTGGGACCATCGGGGTTGCGTTCTGTGCCATTTCTTGTACAGGCAGAGTCGATACGTCCGCTAAGAATTCTGGTGCGTTACGCAAGGACCACGGTAAGTCGTGTAGATATACGTTTGGGCATGCAACACCAAACAGAACACCGCGTGTCAAATCGTAGTGCGGAGTGTATACGGCCAGCATGCGATATATTCTTGTAAATTTTGACATAAATAACGTTTGTCGCGTCGGCTACGCGTATTGTCATTTTTTGTACGCGCATTGCGCGTATTTTCTTGTACGCGCATTGCGTGTTTAATTACTCCGCAGTGCGCACAATGCGTGCATCAAATCGACGCGTGACGGTGCCATGGGACATGTGCACAGTGCAAGAGGAGCGTGCTCGACTGAACGAGTCACATTCGGAAGCCGTTGCGCTTGGCCGCAAGCTAGAGATCTCGAAGCAGATTATAACGCAGCTGAAGACGGATGTTGCAGCCCAGGCCACGGAAAACGACCGATTGCAGCGACTTTTACTCGACGCGGAGGAGTCACGAGCAACAGGGTCGCTTATTGTCGAGCATTTGCGGGCAACTCAGGGGCAGCCACTGCTGTACGCAGGAAATACGGATTGGTTGCACGAAGCGGCGGAGAGTCCGGGAAAACATCTGATTCAGCAGTTACAGCACGTAATGTGCGCGTTGAACAGTGTGTACAGCAAGTTTTGCGTGCCCGAGTTGTCAATTGCGCACAATCATCTGCAGGAGGAGCTTCGACGCAGCAAGCAGTGGATGTTGCACAAGTGGGCGTACTTTTGCGAGACGGAGAGTTACCACTCGGGTGACACTGCTGCAAGCAAGTACCTGCTGGGTATGGTCTCGCTGCAGCAGACGTACATCGAGACATTGGAACGCAATCTTGCGATTTTTGTTGAGTTTACACAGACATTTGACACGTTTCGCAACGACGTAGTGCAGCTGCGTCAGGACGTGTATAAGTTAACGTTGTGTCACAATCACGCACTGAAGGCATATGTACGGTACAGACTGTCAGGTGCGTCAGCTGCTGCGGATACATCGACCGTAGAGGACGTTCTTGATGAAAACAGCAATCTGGTCAAACAAAACAGTAAATTGACCATAGCAGCGACTGTGGCGCATCAGGCAAATTTGACTCAATCGTTGGTGAACAGCACACAGCAGCACGTGGGCAAATTTCGAACCCGTTACGAAGCAGACATTCGGCAGTTTTTGCACACGGACCCAGACAACAGTGCAACAATTCAGAAATTACGTTGCGAACTCAAGACGTGCAGAAAGCAGCTAGCAGCGTGCCAAAAGAAGAACACGGAGCTTGCGCGGAACACGGAACGCATTGTTTCTGTGAAGCTGCGCGAACAACAGACGGAGCTGTGCGCAAAGTTTGCCGCAGAGGAGCAGGGCATTGTGCTGGAAGCTCGTGCTCAGCAGCACGCGGAAATGACTGCGCTGCAGGAATCAAACAGTGCGTTACAAGAATCCAACGGTGCACTACTGGACGAGTTACGGCGCACGCGAGATCTACTTGCGCACGAAGAGATACAATGCGCCAAACATCAGCTAGAGCTTGATACACTGCGGGAGCAATTTGAGCGTGTGAAGAAACAATACGAAAAGGAGTCCGTACGGAAACGCACACGATTTGCAAAGTTGCAATTGCGCGTACGTGACGCCACCGTTGCGCGCGGCGTGCTGCTGATGCGGTGTGCGCTGCGCGTGCCTTTGGACGTTCGGCAATTGTTGGTGCGGTGGCAGTGCCGTGCTGTGCTATACCGCGCGTCCGAGCTGACGTCGCAAAGGGACTCCGTGTGTGTAGCAAAATGCAGACTTGCGCGCGATATAGCCGCCGATTTAGGCATCCGCGTAATTGATACTGTCTGTGAGATGACGCACAAGCAGCCAGCAGTCGACGGCCCGTTGCTGGCGCAAATTTACAACATGTGCAACGACTATTTGTGCAGACTGACGGCATACAACGCACAGCTTGGTAATATAAAAGTGTTTGACGGGTTTTGCGTACGCGGGCACGTCGACGTAAAAAGAACGTGACGGGTTGTCAACAGTACGACTTGTTTTACACCGCTGACGTTTTAGATTCCGTGTTTGAATAAATACTACATAATTTGGTGTTACAGCACTAGGTTAACGCAAGCATCGTGCACACGCGCGCAAACAGCTTTGCGTGTGTCTGCTTAAGCAGAATCATGAGTTGCGCGTGTTGGTACTGATTGCGCAGAAAAAGCGTACGGTACAATGAAATTGCGTCATCTTTGGAATACTTTACGGGCACCCATTTGAGGTCGCTGTACTCCAGCATGTAGATTTGTGCGGTTGCAATTTCAAGCAATTCTTTGTCAAGCAGTTCAGACCACGTATCATCTGTTGACCATTCGACGTACACACACACCTCTGCTTGGCACTGCGGGTTCAGCGGTGTGTTTTCTCGTATGCACCGTGTTACGCCTTCAATGGTCCGTTGCAGCATGATGTGCACAGATGCAATCACTGACGCCATATCTGCTTGGCCAGCGGAGGAACGTATGTACTCCACGTTTGATTTCACCTGCGTAGCGTCTTTTGCGTATTCCTGCGCCGCAACGTGCATAGCAACTTTGGCGTCTACCATCCGTTGTAATTGAGTCTTGGTCTGCGCCACGACGTCACCCGCTGCTGGCGTGTTGCCAATGGTACGTACGTGATGCAGCTGCGCGAGCTTGAGGCCGTGATCCATGTCAAACGCTCGTTGATTACACTGGTCCACACAGACCTCTGTATCCGCGTATAGTTCCATGTCCAGCCCGCCACTGCGCGTACGTGCGCGTTTCGTTTTTTTGAAAATATTGTTCTGTTACTTTGTATAAATGGCCCGAGCATTTCGATTCGTTGCAAAGCAAGGCCGTTGTCAGTGCACAAGTTTGCTCTGCTGCATCGTTGTGTGATCTTTTGCGTGACCTTTTTTATTACGACACAGTGCGGACGCAGCTGACAACCAGATATTTTTACGTCCTCCGTGACGCAACACGCGTGTGTTCTCCGAGCAATTGGACAACTTTGTGAGTTGTTGTGTCATTTAAAAAATCTTAAAATTGTGCCAAAAGCACACAGCTCGTGTAGTCGGGTGCGCAGCGGTTCATGCACTTGGTTGCCCTGCTGCTTGCAATTCAGTACTTTCGTGCTGACTGCTCGTTCCAACCGTTTGAGCTGGCGCACGGTGAGACGTGTGCGGATTTCAGACTTGGGTTTAACTCCAGTCGCGCGAAGACGTACACCGCGTGGTCAGAATGGCGCAATGGCAACCATACGTCGTTTTCCGAGTGCAACAGCAGAGGAGTGCGCTTGGTAGACAAATTGTACCGGTACAAAACTCCCACGATGGACAGCGTGTTCGTGCCCGGGTTGGAGTACGGCATTCGAAGCACCACGGGCGAGTCTCTTGTGGCAATCCGCAGCAACAACGGTACGCAGCAGCTTATGCTCGTGCACCCCAATACGACTCGAAGCGCAGTGGCATCGGAGATGTGGTACGCGGATGCGTTTTACAGCGACACGGTCAAATGGCAAAGCACTCAGATTACGGGAGTTTCTCCGGGCGGTACCAAACTCTACGATAGGTACCGGTTTGCGGATCTGAACGGGCGTGCGTTGTGCCACCAAGGCAACAAGTTGATTGTGCGGGATCCGGACGAGTTGGACCAGGACTGCGTGTGGAGTTCGCATGCGCACAATTTCGACAAATCGCTTGGCATTATCTTTTTGAACAACAGCGCCTTGGCTCGAATCAAAGTGTTACATTCGGACCAGACGCACAAAGAAGGGTCTGTGTTGTGCGTGCAAGACGAGGACAACAACGTCTACTCGCTGCAGACGACGGACTTTCTGTACGAGGCTATTCCGGAGTCACAGGACATCGACGACGAGTTTGTGCAAATCAGTTCGCAGCAAGCTGTAGGACCAGCAGACGTGCTGAGACCCGTGACTCCAACCTCCGTGTACAATCTCGTTGCGACGGACACACAGTCGTTGGCTCATTACAGCGGCGTGCTGTACTCGCAGCAGAAGATGCAGGTGGACTGTCCGTGTTCTGACTGTACAGACGACGTGCAGTCGCAGTCGCTGCTGGCACTCAACTACACTGGTCGCAACATGTGCTACGCGCAAATCACAGACAAGCAGGCTGTGCCGTATGACGAGCTTACGACATACGTGTTGCAGATGAACACTTCGTATGCTGTCGGCTTTAAGCTCAAGCCTGCGGCACGCGGGGGCGGTGTGCAGACCGTGATTGACATGTCGCACACGAGTTTTTTTCGCGCGGAGTACGACACTGCGCACAATCACGTCATTGTGTGGCTTGCTGTTGGTGAGCAGCTGACGGAGCGCACGTGTCGTCACGACGCCGTACGCTCTCTGCTGACCATCTACCGCAACGCGGTGCGTGCGCCGGCTACGCAGATCACTATCAAGGCACACTACTTTGCGATTGAGCTTGACGTGCGCAAAACCATGTCGCACACGGAATCCATGGCAATGCCGGTTAACTGTCACAGCACGGCGCACGAGTTCCGTAGCGGGTTCTGTCGTATGCTTCGTGCCAGCTGCGACGCGTCGTTTTTCGGAAACAGCGACCTCAAGCCAATTACTCGAGAGCCGTTTTATGGACAAGTCACAGATTTGCGCGTATGGCTTGGAGTCAGCCTGTTCAGCGCAATTCGGTTGTGGCACAATGCAGGCAACCAAGTCAACACTCAGTTGTCCGGTGCACTGGGCTCGAATATGCAAAGTGTGACCGACAAGGCAGACATAAACGCAACGGGATGGATTCTCGACTGCCGTGCGGACGTGCTCGTAGACGACGCGCGCATTGCGTTTGCCAACGCGTACGGAGGCATCCGCTGCACGGCCAGATCGAGCCTGCTAACAAGCACCGAGTTCGATTTCATTCCGGTGCTTCAGTGCCACGCCGCGTGTGCGCACGGGTTTCTGTGCACGTCCGGGCAGTGCACCGAGCAGGTGGACGATTGCGAACAGGAGTCGATGAACAGTGTGTACGGCAACATCTCACACGCACCGTGTGGTGCGCTGCAACAGATCATTAGCGAGCGGCATATTTCGACGGCGGAGCGACAAGCCATGCTGAACCACGAGGTTGCGGAGCTGATGAAAAACGTAACCAAGCAACGAGTGCCGTTTGTGATGAAAACGCCCATCACAGACGGTTCGTACACTGCGACGTCGCAGCTGTCCGCGTCTGCAGACAACTCGTTTATCAACCCGGATCAGGCGTACACAATTGAGATGGTGAACGGTGCCTCACTGCTGCTCTCTGTGGACCAATACGCGGATCCGCAGGAGTACACGTTTGCGATCGGTAGCACGGAGTATTACACACAGTCCGAGTCAAGAAGCAAGACACACACGGAGATTTCATGCCACTCCGTGCAACGTACACACGCCCCAATGACGGAACGGCAGTGCCAAGACTGGCCGCGGACCACGCAGTGTGGTGCGTCGTACGGCCTGACCACACGGTGCCCGAAACACATGCCAGTGATGTGCAAACAGACCACAATGCAGCTGTATGTTGATCCAGTACCGGTGATAACAGATCTGGCTCAACCAATCACGTTCAAAATGCACGTGATGCAAACCAAACGGGACCCAGACAACATCATTCGCTACAATGTTGCCAAAATCAAACTGACAATGGGTACTGTGTCGAGTCTGCTGGTCACAGCGTTGAATCAAACAGCGGAAAACCCGGTTGTGCAGCTGTGCGGCAACCCAGACGAGCAGTATTCCACATGGGCGGATATTGTGGCCTCTGAGCACTACGACTTTGTGCACGGCACCGACAGTTTCAGACGCTTGTTTCCAATCCACCCCAGTGAGTGTATGCGCTTTTCGAGCCAGAAACTACAGCAACAGACAAACGTCGGCGACATAGTCTGGCAGCGCGTGGGCGCGCAGAATGAGATCCTGCGGGGGTCCGAAGCCGTGACGCTTGTGCTCTGCAACGGGAGATGGATCTGGGTCAACTACGAGGCGTCTGAGCTTGTGGCACATGCCGACAAGTACACGAGCACACACTGCAGTGTGTTTGCGTTTGTGTTCCCGAAAGAACTCGGCGTCTACGATACCAAATACGTTGCCTCTGACAAACGTCTGATTTGGCCCTGGCTGCGGGAGAAGCAGGGCGCAAGCGCGAGATTTTCACCGTTCAAATGGCTCGAGGACAATACGTGCAAGAGCAACATATTGGCATGCAATGCCCATGGAGGTCCCAAGCTCTGCCCCGAGGCCGACAGTTCCGTAAAGGTGCTCGAGTCCTCGCAGGCGCTGTGTGCCGCCTCGGACCCGTTGCAGTCCACGTTGCACCCGACGAGCCTTGATTTCCGCGGCGTGAGGCTTGACGAGTTGGGGGGGTTGTACTCATGGAGCACTCATAGAGACAGTGGGCATTTGAATCTAAATGCCAACGGGTCTGTGATCTCAACAGATTTGTGTGGCGCAGATTGCAAGCTCAACGCGTTTGCGTTTGTTGGACCGCGCGTGATAACAAACGGTGTGCTCATGACCAGACTACAACGCAAAGCGGCCACATCTGTTTCAGAGGGCATCACTGTGAAACTGCACCGTGAAGCATCCGTAGATTCGACTGTGCACGTCGCCGTGGACCAATTGGCGGAATTTGCGTCGTTCAATGGCACGAGATTGGACGTGATCTACATGCGACCGTGCAACAGCACAGACTCTCGGCAGAGGTTTACGTGTGTCGGACGATGTAGTCACCCGAATGACCGTTTTATGCTCAAGCAGGGGTCCAAATGCGTCACAATGACGTCGACCGGACAGCTTACGCTTCGTCCGTGCCACGAGTCTATTGGCGCGGCACAAAGCAATCAGCTGCAGACGTTGTACTTGAAGCAGCTGTCGTATGCCAACCCCTCCGGAGTTGCACAGATTGCATTCTCAGGGTATCCGGACGGGTGCTTGTTTGTACGACAGATTCCACCCCTGCACACACACGTCCTAGCAGTCGACTTTAGCTGTACAAAATGGTTCGGGGTTCGCTTTCTGCGGCACGGAATTTTGCTCGATTCTATTTCGGAGCAGCTACGCGTCACCATGCTGTCGGACACGCTGTTTGACACGCAGCTCAACACCAGGCCGTCAACATTCGACGAGTGCGCGCTGCTGCAGCGCAAGCTCATGACGGCTCCGCAAACCGATAGGCTACTAATCAGCGTGAAGAACGCCTTGCAAGTCAGCTATGCGCACACCGTCGAAATCGACGACGAGCCGTTTGTGATTGGCATGCAGAAGCAATTGGTGCCTCTGCTCGGGTGCAGCGTGCAACTCTTTGTTGCTAGACACAACGGTGAACTCAAGCACAGGATCAAAATTTGGTTTGCCAACTCCACGGCACAGTTGCACGCAAACGGTAACTTTGTGGACGAACACAGAGAAGCTGCGGTTGCATGGGGCCGCGAACCTCAGTACGGCACAATCAGCAAACACGGAATGCCACCAAAAAAACTGGTTCTTGCAATGACGCTCAATGCGAATCACACGATCGCAGTACACACTCAGTATGGTCTGCCAAACGAGGTCAATTCGTATCTTCCTGACGGCCGGTCCTCTGCGCACTTTCAACCGGTCATTACCGTAATATCAAACAAAAGCACCGTGCAGCAGACAGAAGCGACACTGTCGTTTTCAAAACAAATGGAGCCAGTGAGCACAGATCTGTCGGTGTCGCAGACGCCCGGCGTGTTGGTCGGCAGAAACTGGCATTTGTATCACAATCCGCATCTGTCAACTATACGAAGTGCGTCGACAGGTGATATGTGGCGCCACATGCCGAATGTAAGTCTTTCGCAACCACTGACGACGTTCTACACGACAGATCTTGATTGGTGCAAACGCAGCTGTGAACTGACTCAGGGGTGCAACATAGTCGACTACATTGACCACATGTGCACACAAGGTGTGCAGGGAATGCCGCTGTGCAAACGCGGCGACAACTCCGCCCACTGCGTCAAACTACAGGTCGAGTTGTCGTTCAGTATTGCCGCAACCCCAGGCTTCTTGGACGTGATCCCCGATGTGCCCGCGGCGTTTCCTGTGAAACCCGCCGGCTACGACGACGATTTGTTTGATCTGTACGCTCTTGCAAGTGTAGTGGTCGAACCGACGTACGACGGCACGCTCGTGGACAGCACCGTGCAACTCCAACTGGTCGTGTGCAGTCCGCCGTTTGACACTGGCGTCGTTGTAGTGGCAACACAGACAGTTGCTGATTATACAGACTACTACGATCATTATGTGTACAATTGGACCGCGCCTGTCATGCACTGTGAGATCGCACTGACGCTCACAGAGCCGGTCAAAAACCTGGCATGTGGATTTATTCACGGGTTCGACGTAACGTTCGAAATGTACGCTATGAACGCTGACGGTTCAACCGGTGAGTTTATCAGGTCACTTTTTGCAGCGCAGTGGCAGATTGTGCCACCTGACACACCGTCGGAGTCGCAGAGACGCGATCACCCTGTGGAAGAAAGCCGCAGACGACCTAGAGAACATCGTCGTCACAGTGACTACGTGGCACCCACGTGCTCAGCGCACGGCGGCGTGTGCAAGTATCTTCGGTACCCAGACGATCCATTTATCGATGTTGCGAACCGCACACACACTTGTTTTGGCGGAGATTTCGGAAACGATCAATACACAGCAGATTACGATTCGTTTTTGCTTGGGCACACAAGCTGTGAAAATTATACACTGTACTACTCCGAAACGGTCATAACGGAGGACAGTCTGGGGCTCGGTGCGATGACACAGTGCACGTTTTTTGGAGGTACGTGCACGATCTTGCGGCCAGATGACAGCATGAGCGCGAATCATACGCATCACGAACGGCTTGCTTGTGTCAAGGACAACACGGCCTATTACGACGACTATTCGCGTTCATGCTGGGACAATGTGATGAGTACAATAACACGTACCTCTGCACCGACGACGTCAGCACCTACGACATTCGCACCGACGTTCCGTGCCACCACGCCGTACATTCCTCTGAAACCAAACAACGTGTTTGCCACTGTTGCCAAAAGAAACGTGTTCCTCAGCTCTCAGATTCAGCACGTGTATTTCGGAAACAACCCGCACGTACGCTACAAACAAACCCTAACAACAGGCAAGCAGCGCCAGCCGGCTACACAAGACTCGCCGGGCCGCCGTTTGCTGCAACACGGTGGACAACACGCACCCGGTGTGGGCCGTCGCCGCGTGCAGAAAAAGCGTGTCATGAGCACGGCAATATTCCGGCAGACTATTCCCCAAGTGTTGCCAGAGGACAATGTATTGCTGATGCTTACGGATGGTGGCCAAATAAAATGTGCCAAGCCATTGAGCTACACGCAAGGCTCTGCTGTTGTGTTTGACGTGTGCGAAGAAAACAACTTGGACTATCGATGGAAGCTGCTCGATGTCGGCAACAGCAGGTATCAGATACAGCACGTCCGGGCGTCGGATCTGAAGCAGAAACAAATGTGTATAGCCAATACAATGCGCAAAAAACACATGACAATCAAGCCGGAGATCGAGTTTCGATTGAACAACATTGACGTCACGAGCACACTTGAGCTGTGTCAACTCGACGGTGTGGATGTGAGAAGCACAATGTATACGTTCGACGTTTACGAAGGCACTGTCAAGATGTACGCACTTCCAAAGTATTGCATGAGCAAAGCTCCGTGGGCCAACTCTGTGCACGTTTGGTATTGCGACCGGAGCACCACAGAAACGATGCTACACTCTGCCGACAACAGCTGCGCAGAGTCGGCTCGCAGACCATTGGAGGTCACAGACAATAGCTACCTGTCGTGTCTACGTGCGGCACAGCGCAGCGACTCGTGTGGTGCTTACTTCGAACACGGCACACACAACGGCGCAGCCGTGTGCTCGTGCACGTGGGGTGACGCGTGCGCATTGATCCCGACGGCAGGTGTTAACGTCTTTCGCGTCTCAAATGCTGCAGTATCACCAAACATGTTGCAGATATCCAAGATCTCCTCGCAGCCGACGTGTGAGTCTTATAATCAGCAGATCTGCATCCAGAATACACACGAGGCAGTAAGCAGGCTGCAAATAGTGGATTCGAATACGTTGGTGCAAAAGTGCGTCAGTGTCGACTCTACCACTGCTGTTGTAGGACAGCCATGCGTTGGTAAGAAGACGCAATCTTTTATCATGCAAGGGCCGAAGCATCTGTTTTCGCTCATGCAGCCGTTCACCGGCATGTGCCTCGAGATGCAGCAAACCATGTTTACTACAGCAGTCATCACACCGGAACTGACTTACGAATATCTCCACGGCAGCGCACTGGCGTACATTCTGCCGAAAGCCGCGCGATTCAGGTTTCATGGCATACAGTCGGCGTCCAAGGGCCGATGTCTGCACGTGGACACCCGACAAGACGCTAGCACCGGGTTCTTGAAACATGTCAAAACGGGCACGGAGTGCATCCACAATTTGGAAAACTTTGCAAGCATTGCCGACGGCGTGTCCTCTGCTGAATTGTTTGTCAAACTGGAGCCGGTGTACGACAGTTCGGATGAGAACTACCGGATTCGCATCTACGACGCATCTGGCAAGCTGACCTCGCACCAGTTGGGCATGCAGCCGACGCGCATTGTCACAGATCCACAGTGCACCGGCAGGCCAAGATGTCAGTGGGACCCGCAGTACTGCCAAACGGGCAAGTTGCAGTGCTCGTACGATGTGAACGACGCGAGCTGTAATCCAATGGCATGTCTGAAGAAGCACAGGTCCGGCACAGTGCGGTGCTGCGAGCGCGAGACAGACGAGTACGTAGACGCGTCACCCGAGCTGCCAATTGACAGAGTGCCGTACCAAGACTACGAGGAAGAGGTGCTGCCTGTGCATCAACCAGACGTGACAAATAACCTGGGGTACACTCAACAGTGTGTGAGCTATGTCACATATCATCAACACGCCACCGAACAGCACAAAGCAGACAACGTGCCACATCGTCGTTGGTTCAAACCGATGCATTTGTCAGGCATAGGCATAATTGTCGACGTCGCAGACAATGGAGGTGGTGGATCGCAAAATGCAGCACCCTACGACTCCAGTATCACGGCACACTATCAGGACCAACGAAAGCAACTGGGCACGCTGTCAGGCGCGTTTGCCGTGCGGGCAAAAGTGGACGATCAGTGTCCTCGACGGGTCGTAAGCGCTGTAGGGCACGAATTTCTGAAATCTCGAGACTCAGGCTGGAGTTCGACTCTGAACGTGTTTGATAACAACGCGGCTGCGTCGCACCCTTTGCACTGCTCTCTGAACAAGAACACATTTCAAGTCTCAGCGAACCAAGGCGCGGTTTTGCACACGGCTGAACGGTGTGCTTGGAAGTACGACTATAGAATGTGGGAAAATGGTGTGGGCAAGTCTAATTTTTATAACGACGATCACTGGTCCGGCTCATTGCAGTTACAATGCGCACATGATGAGGTAATCTCCGAAATCATTGAAGCAGTGGCCACTCAAACGACCAAACAAGACACTACAGATGGATGCGTCGATAGAATATCAAGCAATCATCCGGCCAGGCATTTTGACGAAGACTACGCGGAGGACGTCGAACGCAGCTGTCTGCGGCGCCAGTCGTGCAGTGCCGGGAGGCCATCGGTCAACCGTGGCAGATGTGGCAACGCACCGTGGCAGGCTTGGTCCGACGAGGACTACGGTCGGTTTTACAACCCAAAAGAAAATGAAATCGAGATGCGCAAACGCGGGATTACCATTCGTGAGGGCCAAATAACTCTGTGGCATGACTGCCGACACACGGTGGACGAATGGGGAAGTATCTTCGTGGTCCGATACCGCTGCAGGAAACGCACTCAGTTTGCGGCAAATGCAAACGACTATCTTGTGTGTAACGACCGTATCGACGCGGACAATCACAAGGTCACAGTGATGCACAACACGGAGAATGCGCCTACTGCATTTGCTGCTGAGCAAGCGAGTCTTTGGCGGCATCAGCAGTACTTGCTGCCGAACGAACAAGGCCACTCTGAACTCTATTCGCGACTTCAAGTCTCCACATGGGGACCAGGCACAAGCAACAAACAAATCAAGCATTCCGGCGCCAGTGCACCTCTGAGCTGCTTGACTTTGCCACAAGACGGGATTTTGAAAATCGAGTCGTGCGTAGACATTGGCTGTGGTACAGACAAATTCTGCGTAGTGCCCGACAATCTGAGCAGCCAGCAAGCCGAGCGGTTGAAAACGCAAAGTTTTAGACTCGAGTACATACAACAGCATAAGACAGCTCTGAAGCTGCAGCTTGCATATTCGCACATGTGTCTAGGTACCGACAATACCGAGTTTGCCAACACCGTTCCGTGCAAAACAGAAGATCACGGCCAGCAATGGTTCATTGCGCCTGTGCCCGGTGAGGTCGGCAAATTCGTCGTACAGAGTGTTCAGCGGCCACCAGGGGCAAATTGCATAGGTGTGACCAGTACAGAACAATCTTCTGATGCACGAATTTCGTTTAAGCCCTGTGTGCAAGACCACAAATGGACCAAAAGGGACACAACCACTGTCGACTCCCAAACGACCTACAAATTGCAATTTGAGCACACTGACACGTGCCTTCATGCGGACCCTCTCCGGTTCCACGGAGTCAAATTGACGGCATGCGCAGATGCAACTTTTGTCACCGAGGTAGCGCTGAGTGCTCCACACGTGAACACACAGTTGCTCACTGCTGAGAACAGCGTGTGCTATCTTGACAGCAATCCAGACGTGATTCCTGACACGAGAGCAACTCCGTACACAGAAGCCAATTTGGACGCGGCTCAGCAGCACTACGTTCGCACTGGCGTGTACGAAGGCCGCACGTTTGACTGCCCTCCACCTCCACCTGTTGCGAGCAAATTCAAAAATCTGCACATGGCTAGCTGCAGCCGTTCGGCAATGCAGCAGTTCCGTCTCGAGGACGACAAACGCATTGTAAACGCACAATACAGCGACATGCAACTTGCGGTCGATGGAGCCGACAAAATCGGATTTGTGAACACGAGTATCACCGCAATCAAGCCAGCGGACATACAGTTTGTGGACAAAACGGTGCACATGTCTCTGCCTCATTATCGCGCACACAACAAGTTTTTGATTGACGACCGTATGCTTTATCAAGTAGAAACTCCAGAAGACAGCATTGTGCAATCGAGCTTCAGTGGGTTGGTCAGACGGCGCAGCAATCCCGCCCGTGCCGCCGACGGCAGCCGCCGCAGGTTCCGTGCGCAACGTCTGACGCCGTTTCCACTGGACTACAGCTACTGCCCAGATGGCGAAACACAAACATGTCCGTTTGCCAACCCAGCGGTGTCTGGTGTTCGTAACCGAATCAAGTACGCACAACCCTTGTTGCTGACCACCGAAACAAGTGTGCCAACGAATGGCACCCTCAAGGCCGGTGAAAAGTGTCTGCACGACGCCTCAGCACTGAACGGAAATCCAAAAGACACGTGCATGACTGGCACGTGCGTGTACACCACCACGGAGCCTGATGGCACGGGCACGTGCATGGACAACACGTGCGGGGACGGGCTCGTCACGTACAACAACAAGAAATGTCTGTACAATGCGGATTCCACTGCTCAGGACAAGACCCGCGAGTGCCGATGCGGCGTCTGCGTGCGCACAGACAACTCGTTTGGGTACTGCAAACTGCACAGCAATGCGCGCAACTTGGGTCGGCAGTACGTGTCAAACAACGAGTTGTATCTCAGCACGGGGTATTACGTGTACAAGAGCAAAGAGGGAGTCAGCAAGCTGGCCACAAGCATATGCCACAGCGGCCTTGTGGAGGAAGATGAAAACTGTGTCTACTCGGCCGGCCAGCTGCACGACAAAAGCGCATACGACAACGGGGCAGAGTGCCGTTGCGGGATCTGCTACCGTTACAACCAATCGTCTGTGTTTGGAAAATGCAAAGCTATCCAGTGTGGGTCCGGCGAAGTGGCACTGGGCCAGAAAATGTGCCGTCACAACGCCACCGACGTAGTGGGACCTGGTGATCTCAACGAACAGTGCACATGCGGATACTGCCTCGAGGACTACCCTGGTGCAATTTCGGAGGGGGTGCTGGGCACCTGTGTGGCGACGCCTGTGACCCTCCCGGCTCACGGAGCAGACGCCTTCACAGTCAACGTGCTTGGTGACGATTACAAATGCCCGGCAGTGGCAAACTCGCAGATTCAAATGGTGTCGGAAATGTCCGGGCAGACCGCGTGCAACATAGGCAAACAACCAAGGATAATGCACGGAAACCCGACGCCACTCGGCACGTTCTATAACTATGCTGGCATGACCCAAAAGGCAACCACGCTGTACGGAACGCACAAAATAATGATGCGAAATCTAGGGTTGTGTTTGACACGAAGCGACATCACACCGTTTGCGTCAGTTGCCGCCGGGCCGTTTGCGCAATTTACGGGCAGCACGCCGGTGGTGTTGGCAACGTGGGAGGAGTGTGTCATCGACGACCGTGCCGAGGCCAGGCAGACGTTCATCATGCATCCGGGAAGGCGCACGCAGAGCGGGGATGTTGCGCTGGATGCCGACGTAGTCAACCCCGATAGATACACTGTTATCAATCCCCTGAGTCAATCTAATCTTGATGCAGTCTACGCCGAAGACAGTGCAACTGTAACTGCTTATGAGCTAGTGTTTGGAAACTGTCTTGTCAACAGCTTCGGTCCGCTCAGTGATCGTGCGCAGCACGAGTCGTACAAAGGTGAACTGCTGTTTTTGGTTCCGTACCCACGCAGCACAGCCTATGGTGACACAGAGTTTGCGAACTGCGAGCGAGTGTGGCCAATCTACAAAGGGCATGCTGTAGGCGACGTGGTCGATTTTGTCGCTGCCACGGCAGTGAAGCGGCACGAAGGCACGTGTCAGGACATTATCCCGTTTTGCGATTTGCATATGCAACTTGGTCGATGCTCGGACAGTTACGTCCAACAACACGGCCCAAAATTCCGGATCAATTGTGCACGGACGTGCGACTCCTGCGATGCATCATCTGTTCAGCAGCACACAAGTCCGGTTGTTTGTTTGTCTGCGTTGGACACGCGTAACGCCACGCTGTTTGACCAATACCACAACAGCAGTTCCAAATTTGCCAGTGAGCGGACAATTGACTTCCACAGCCGTGTAGATAATCGATGGCTGGCGGTGATGCAGTACAACAAGCAGCCGCTTGACATGTTTGACAAAGGTTCGTACGGTGCGTGCGCAGTAAATGACGCAATTGAGATGGTGTACTTGGGCGAGACCTGCGCCGAGCAGTGTGCGCGCACAGAGGGCAGCAAATTGCAGTCCGGATACAGGTACTCGGGCACGACGTCTGCAGGCGAATGCTACTGCGGTGATGGGTTCGACGGCATCACCGGTACGCAAGCGACTCAGATGACCGAGAGCATACAAGTCGGCACATTCACGTACTATCTGCAAGGCAGATTGGCAACTGGATGGTCCGAAATCAAACGTACGCCCTTGTACGGATACGCGGCGGAGCTTGTCGGATACATGAACGGGCCCTGGGGCGCACGCCACTACCCGGACAGTCGATACGGCAACAACCACTCGTTTGTGCAACAGTCGCTCCACGATTTGCCACTGCACACGCATTTGCTTGTCAAATTCAGGTACTATGCAATCGACGAGTGGAAGGGCTACTACGCAAGTTTTAAGATAAACGGCCTGATATACTGGGAGTCGCACATCACACAAGGCGCCAATTTGACGTGCATGAACACATGGACCGCACTGGACGACGCGCGTGTGCCTAACTTTCCACACTACAAAGACTACAGTCTTCTACACATGCCGGATTTGAGCAGCAGTTTCGAGCTGTCTGGCTACGGATTGCACACAAGCAATCGACCAGGACCCATCTGCTACAAAGACGTAGAGTTAAACATCGAGCACAAAGCAAGCAACATCGTGCTGGCATTGGGGGCCGCCGAAATAGATCACGAAATCGTCTCCGCGTGGGGATTTGCTCGGTTTGAAATCTACGCCGACGTCGATACGCCCGCAATGAGCGCACCGGAGCACACTCGAGTGCTCGTGGAGGAGATCCCAACGGCTCAGTTCGCGTGCGGTAAGATCGAATGTACGCGCACCTGCAAGCGGGCTCTGATCTCGCAAACAAGCAGCTTTATTGATACAATTGACTTTTTGGAGCCCCATTCGAGCTCCGAAAGTCCGTATCGCGGGTCCGAGTATTTCAGCTACGGCAACTACGTGCTCAAAAACAACAACTTGTACAGATGTCCGTACGTCAACTGCGAGACGAGCATAGCGCACAGCCAAGATGACGCGTGTCCAAACACCGGCCGTATCGAGTGTGCTGCTGACGACGTGCACTGTGTGAACACCCCGCCAAACTGCACGCACGTGACGTGCACTCAAGCGTCGTCGTGTGGCCACCGCAACGTCATGGTGCTGAATCCGGCTCGCGTACGCGCTGTTCACGAGGCGCACCTGACTTCGACAGGTGTGCAGGCTGAGTTCAACATGTACGACCAGCAGAACTACGTCGCAATGAACTCCGCTACGTTTCAGGACTACCTGGGCTGCGTCAATTGCAGAAGCATTCAAAACCCGTTTCCGCCGGATGGCATCCGAATGCGCGAGATTCTGAACGAGTTTGAGTGTCCTGCGTCGGTGTGCAACGTGCAGATATCCGCAGTCGGCGAGTCCAACTGTGGCACGGAGGACATGCCAATGTCACCAGTAGCGGTGACCGACAGCTTTGTGACACCGGCATCCGGGTGCACCACAACGTACTGTCGGCCGACCTGCAAACGCGACATCATGCTTGTCACAAACTCACGACCGTACGTCGCGGGTGCCACCGAAAAGGTCTTTGAATTCGTGAAATACGACACGCAGCTGTTCACAGACGGCAACTACGACACGTACGAAATGACAATCGATATTTCACCGTACACTACCAACGGTGTGTCAACCACCGAGACGTTTGTATGCCCTGCATGGAGCTGCGACGCGTCACAGTTGCACATGCCACTGGTGAACACGACTTGCAAAATTACCGGCAAGCTTGATGTCGATTGCGCAGGCAACGAGGACTGCTTGCGCCAGCCGCCTACCTGCAGTCAGGTGTTTTGTTTTTACAAAGCAAGCCAAACACCGGCACCGACGCCAGCAGTCGCCACCACGCACGATTACTATATTTTTCCTGATGTGGATTTTTGGGGCATGCAGGGGCCCACTCTCAAAGTCAAGAAATCCATTGATTGCAGCACAAGCCCGTACTACAACACCAACGAAGCCAACTGCGACAGGCAACACTTTTGTCACGCACTGTACCCCGAAGGACATACGTTCGAAAACTCTGTAGTCATGCGGCCGTTTGAATCGTGCAGCCTGAGTGACTCCGTGGCTCATTGTGCACCCAGTGAGTTCTGCATGTTCCAACGCAGCAGTGACGGGAAAGATCCGTACGAACGCTGGAACAGACAGCGCTGCGAGTGCCGGGCGCTTCCTCAGGAGACGCCGTTCACCGCGCAAATGGCGTACGCAATCGACAAGCGGCACTCCGAATGTGGCTTCGGAGATCTGGACGAGCGCGTGTGCTACGACTACGCAAACACAGCAGTCAAGTCTACTGGCTGGAAGCACGGGCAATGCTTGAATAATGAACCCGGGTGCACCCAGTGCTACAACAACATCACCGGACAAATAGCATGCGCTGGTGTTCTCCCGGTGTACTACCCTGCGCGACCGCTCTTGTTCTCTACCGGCACGTGCACCAACCAAATCAGCACAAAACACGAATGTCTTGCCGCGAGCAAAAAACTCAGTGTGTACTACACTACAGAGTCCGCGTTCTGTTTGATGGCCTCCAAGATCGGCTACGCGGTTGAAATCGGGCACAAATGCAGCTCCGGCGACAGTGCCTGCATGCAGACGCAGTGTGCCGACATGTGCAACAGCGCCGCCAACTGCCACTGCTTCGAGCAGCAACAGACCTACTGTCGGATGTACGAAACCACGACCACAGATTCGCAGGATGTGCCCGGCCACAGCCTCAAGCGCACACCTGTGCAGTTCAGGCTGACAGACGCGCACAACTGGTACATGATGCCCACTGGGTGTTTCTGGGCGGAATACAAAGGCCAGTGGGTCATCGAGTTCAACGAGATCGCGTTGCTCATGCACTGGAACGGGTATTTGAATGCGTACACCAATCACACGCAGCTGAAGCCACACGGGCTCAAACACACGGCGTGCGTCCGGACGTACAACATCGCCTCGCGGGTGGTGCAATCGTGCACAACCAGCGTGCCGGAGCTCGAAACAAATAGTTACGACTGTCACCTGTTAATCGACGGCAACATACCCGTTACTTACAACAACACGATTGCACAGAGCGTGACACCTCGGCTGTACGGAAACTACCTGCACGTGCGTCAAAACTCTGTCGTGTTTGCACTGCACACTATGATCAAAGTGTTCCAAGTCCGCGTGCACCATCTCGAGCACGGATCCAATGCGCTTGACCGTAACAATCGATTGCACACCGGACTTGCAAACATTGGGTACTCCGTCTACGTGTACGACGCAGATGCCGACGAGGAAAAGGTGCTTCTGGCAAACAAGGAAACAAATATACACACGTTTCGGACAGACCCTGCCGAGTTTGTACGTACAAACCGTGTGCGCGTACATGTGTACGAAAATGCCGACTTCTACATCAGTGAAATTGAGTTGGTAGGGTGCGCACAGCACGACGTGCAACCGCTGTGTTTCCACGACGAGAGCAGACCCACAGACGCTGTGCGTGAGTCGTCGGCAGTCGGGTTTGGCCCGGTGCAGCAGAAGCACATGTACGAGTTGATGGACGATCCAGGGGCCATGTGCAGCACAGGCTACGTGCCAATTGAACAGATTGATCAATGCGTCGAGGCTGCGAGCCAGCTACAGAACACAAGCCTCGCGGAGATGGAAGACTTCCCTGCAGACGGCAGAGTCATCAACAGCAGCTCTGTGCTGCCTGGCTGCGTCCTGTCCGCGCATACGCGCGGACCAGATCCGTTCGACAGCTACGAGCAGTACACCTACGGGTACAATGCGGACCATCTGGCGTACTACGAGTCAAGCTCCGTAGGTGTGCGCAAACTGCAACGCAACTACAACCGCGTCCAATTCAACGTGTTTGACTCACGCCAACAGCCGCTCAGCCGTGAAGAACGCGCCAAAACCTGGTACCGCGGCCGCCAGATCTGCGTGTTGGAACAAAGCAACACACCAAACGCCGTGTACTTTGGCAATCAGCGCATGGTGCGCGTAGGGGTCAAACCTACGCACGACCTCAGACAGACGCAACTCGCTCACTGCACGGACTCGTGCGAACAGACTCCGTGGTGCGTCGGCACGATGCGCTCGCACGACAGCTGCTTTTTGCTCGACATGTACTCCGCAATCAGTGCGCGCGGACACCTGTCTCTGTATCTGCCAATGTACAATCTAAACGTACTCTCCGGCGCAAGCTGTCGCGAGGTGCCCTCGGTGTACGAAATCCCGACAGGTGGTCTTTCGTCGCAGCCCGTAGAAATCGCAACTTACCATACTATCACGACATACATTGCGTGTGTAGACGCGTACAATCTTGCGCCCAAGTACCTGCATCTTGGAACCAAGCTGTTGCAAAAAGCATGGGGAGACATTGATGCGTTTGAAAATCAACAGCTCATCGAAGGCTGCTCTGTGATCGAGCAGGCTCCTTACGCATGGTTTGTGTTCAACAGTGTGTTGACCAAACCAGGCGATGTCTTCACAGCGACACAGGAGATCGACAGAGTCGACGGATTTTCCGTATGCCAGCTTGATCCGCCTACAGCCTCCGAGTTGCACAATGTACTCGAAGACGAGATCAAAACAACCGCGTTGAAATTCAACATAGAAGATCAAAGCGCTGCGCCGGCGCTCAGCACGGTCTACATGCGGTTTGAGGCACCTGGCGTCGAATCTCTCAGCCAAGCAGAGATGGCATTCTTTACAAACGCAATCAAAGACCTGGTGTGTAACAACCTCTGCACACTGAACACCAATGTAGGTCCGCCGTTCGAACTGATCAGCAAACAGACATATCTGCTCGGGAGTCAAACGGTCGACCGCATCAAGGCACTGTTTGATCACACCGACGACCGATTCGGGTACCACACCGCCCCTCAGGATTACAAATTCTACAGCAACGCCGTGCATTATGCAACCAAGCATCAGTATCACATGTCCGAATGGTTTTCGAACTGGCTCGGTCGTGTGCGCTACATCGGCAGCGAACAAAAATCCGTCGACAGCAACCGCGTGTCCTACTTGACAGAGGTCACTCCGGAGTGGCCCAATCAGCACAAGAACTCGTCGTTCTGGTGGGTGTCAGAATGCGTACAAAGCAAGGACTTACACGAGCAAACTCTGGACAAGTTTGGATTGACAGAGTTTGACACCCGGGTCAATTTGCCGACAAATCTGCAAGCAGCACTCACCCTGTACATGAACAGAATCACGTGCATCCAGCAATGCTACACATTCTCGTGGTGCAAATTCCTGCTTTGGCACTCGGGTCAGTCACAGACTTGCAATCTGTACATGAACTACACTCAACTCAGCATGCTGACGTACAACAGCTCTGCTCAAGTCGTTCTCCGCGTCAAAATGCACGCATGTGCCGCTGCAAAGGTATCCAAAGTCCAGCTCTGCGCAGGCGACACCGGGTGCCGCGACAACGTAGCCACATACCCCGTGTTTGCCGGGCGCCCAGACAATCACATGGTCCGGTGCAAAAACGGCCACCTTTTTGTCATGGACGAACACAACAGCGAGTGCTGGAACAACAACAGCCTGCGTGAGATATGCCCGCGCCATAAGCCGCATCTGTGCTCTCTGGTGCACGCACCCAAAATTGACAGGGACTGTGTCGCTCACTCATCACACTGCAGTGTCAAGGGAATACAAGAGGACTGGCTAGTGGAGATCAGCGTCGACAAACTGCACGGCATCCACTTCACCCAAAACTCAGGGGTGCATTTGATGAACGTCACTGACTATCTCCCGACCTCTGCGATTGTCCGCGGTAGTGTTGCTCAATGTGCAAACAATGAGATTGTCGAGCTGCAGAACACCCTCAACTGTGCAGCAGGGTTTCAGTGTCAGCGTGTTCAGTGCGACGGACCTTGCCAACCAACCTGTCCGGATACATGCGCTGGCAAGAGCAGGTTTGCAAACGACCCGCACTGTGCATTCGCAGACGTGTGCCATCTTCCAGCGCGTAGATGGCCGCAGTGCGTCTCCGAATGTGCCGCTTTGGGATCGCAGTGTCTGCACTATATGCAAAATATGCAAACCAACGAGTGCTTGCTGTGTCACTCCGCAATCTCAAAGCAACGATCCAATGAGTGGACCTACCACACGATTCAAGCTCCGCACTCCAAAGACATCACAAACGTCTTCCGCGTCAACCAGGACAGTGCCAAATGCAACGACTACGACACGTACACCTACCCCGACTGCCTGCACGAGTTTGCGTACAGCGCGTCCGCAGGCGTACAGGGCGGGTGGTTCTCAAAGCAGCAGCTGTGGCGTCACAACACCCAGCTGGCACATACGGAGCACACGCAGTTTGTGGTCGCCGACAGTGCAAACGCGTGCGAGAATCTCTGCCGGGTCGACACACAGTGCGTGGCCTGGTCAATGCTTGTCGACGTAAACGTCGACATCCAGCCCGAATACTGCCCCAGTTTCGACGGATGCAGCATACACTCACACGTGCCAAACGGGTCGTGCGACTGCAGAAACCCTGCAAGACTTTCAAACGGCACCAGGTGCAACCTGCAGATGCACTCCGTTGCCCTAGGTTCCAAACCACCACAGTTTCATACCCGACCAGGCTGGTCGTCCGCTCTAAAAAAACCATCCGGCTGCCCACCCGGCTACACCGATCACGTATCAGCAGACACATGCGCGTACGCTGCTCAAGCATTCGAGGTGCAATACGTCCCATCAGATGCAACCAAATGCGTCTACACCAGACACAACAACCAAGTTGTAGTCTCAAGGGCAAATCAAACGTCCGGTGACGCACAACCAATCTGCTCACAAAGCGCCGAGGACTTCAAAACAGACAGCTGGCAAGCCTGCTCACGGGCGTGCACAGCCAAAACAAAATGCAGCAACTGGGCGTGGAACAAAGACAATCATGTCTGCATGTTGTACGAACTGCTAGACTACCTAATGACCGATTTGCAGCCCGTTGAGTTCAAAGAGCAAAACGTAGTGCAGACGCCGCAAGTGCCCTTGTCGATATACAGACGCGCCGAGACTGCCATAACTGACGTGCACAGACGTTCCACAACCTACTCATCTTGGAAAAATGTGCCATTTTCTGCTACGGCAAACATCGCAACATGTTGTGGCATGAATTGTTTTGTTGGAATAGGCATTAACGACGCTGGTCATGAAGTGTGTTTTTCTACCACTGATCAGGCTTTGTTTGTTGCGTCCAATACGCTCGCAAACCCAACTCTTTATATTCCACCAATACCACCAAGCATGTGTGCTCATGTGGGGTTTTTGATACCGTATAACAATTTTGAGGGTCGTGTAGACGACAGCGGTAATGTACGCCACCCTACTATATGTGCTTACACAAAAATAGTATTCACAAACTCACCAAGCACAAGTGCACCCAGCACAAGCGCACCCAGCACAAGCGCACCCAGCACAAACACACCCAGCACAAGCGCACCCAGCACAAGCGCACCCAGCACAAGCGCACCCAGCACAAGCGCACCCAGCACAAATACACCAAGCACAAGCGCACCCAGCACAAGCGCACCCAGCACAAATACACCAAGCACAAGCGCACCCAGCACAAGGGCACCCAGCACAAATACACCAAGCACAAATGTACCCAGCACAATTCTTCCATTTGGCAGTGTGGAGGTCACTACTGTTTTAGAAACTTGTTGCGAACAGAGCGGGTACATATGCAGCGACATAGACAAAAGCGGATCGTACCCAGCACCTACGTACGGAGTTCCCAACTCCGACGGAATGCTTGCAACAACCTGTTTACCGTTTGACCCAGACGTAACAGTGAGCCAAATGCATCACAACTCATGCGGAATGTATCATGCCGATCATATGACCTTTGTTAGCACACATGAGGCGCCAATGTTTTCATGCCCACCAGCAACATCAGATGCTGCTACACCATTGTACACCGCATCTGCACAGGTGGTCGATACAGTCGATTCAACGTGCTGTAAACAGCATGGGTTTAAGTGCGAGGGGTACGGCTTTTTGACACTGGAGTTGCTTGATGAGTACAACACATTGCCGGTCAGGTGTGTTTCGCCAAACAACACTATATCACCAGGCACAGACGATATAGATTCCTGTGGTCGTATTGACTTTTTGACGCATAGTTTTGTCAACACCCCGACGCACAAAATGCTTGGCTGCACTCGTAATCGATATGATCTACAAATTGCCCAGACGCCACAAGATATAGTCTTTGCAATGAGCAATCATATGGAGGTACACATTGGGCATTTTTACTTACGGTTTGATTACCAGACAAACGCACAAGGCCACAGTGTCATAAATGCAACCAACTATTATGCAAACGAAACTCACGTGCTTGCAGCGTCATTTGTTTTAAAAGATTTGTTTGACGAAAAACAGTACACCTGGCTCTGGCAGCTTACAAGCATGTATCATGCCACTGTGCACGCCACTATGCACCAGGTCAACGTCTCTATTGCAAATCCTCCGCCAAGTGTGGCACCTACGCGTGCTCCTAGTAACGCACCAACATACGCGCCTAGTTTTGTGCCGACAAGTTCACCTACACGTGCACCGACACATACACCAACGCAAAGTCCAACACGCAGCCCAACACATACCCCGAGCCGTGCTCCAACGCATGCACCTACGCATATGCCCACAATGGCACCGACAATGGCTCCGACGTACTATCAGTTCTTATCGAGCAAAAACACAAGCGCGACACTTGGCACCGCTGTAGCAGCCGGGAAACATTTCCCGACATTTGCGCACAATCACAGATTGTATCAGTACAAAATGACGCATCATGACCTGCTCGATTCGAGCAATCACTACTGTGCGTTTAATCCGTTCCAGTCAACTGTGCGTACATCATCGCAACGGAGGTTGATGCACTACTCACAAAATGACCTTGTCACATCAAGCAGACGTGGTACATTGCCAACCTATCCCAATGTAAATGTTGGCGTCGCAAGATGGACGTGGAACTATTATACGTCGTCTACAAATCCCTCGTCTCCTCCATTCAAGGTGAACTCTGGCTATTGCTGTACGAATGGCTGTGTTCGTGCAATAGCTAAATGGGTAAACAACGGAGTCACGCATTACGTATGTTTGTTTACAAACGACGCTCACATGCTTCTCTACAACGGCGCTTTAAATCCAGATACAGGCATTTTGAGATCAGAGGGTGGAACATGCGCTGGTCATAAATGGAAATGGGATGATGAATGGCGACATTTTCAATACGAATTTGATACATTCCAAGGGATTATCACAAATGAGCACAATCAGTTCAAAAAAAATAACCCCGTTTGTGCATACATTGCCACTAATCCAAACACAGTTGCACCTACAAGAGCACCCACCATGTTTCCTACAGCTTGGCCTTGTATGGACATAAATCCCAACTGTGCTACTATTGTAGCGGAAGGTGGTTGTAATTTCAATCACTGGCAGGCTCACAATGGCGACGGTTATACCCACATTCGCCAGTGTTTAGTATCATGTTCGAAGCACAACCGCGTCAATTACTGCAATGATCGCAACGCAAACCCAGAACCCACCAGATCGCCAACATTTGAGCCGACAAGATCGCCAACAACAGGATCGCCGACAACACAAGCACCAACAACACAAGCGCCAACAACACAGGCGCCAACATTTGAGCCGACATTTGAGCCATCGTTCATACCATGCGTAGACAACATTGCCGGCGTGTACGGCAGTAATCACGGCACCACCTGTGCTCAGTACTTTGCGCAAGGTGATTGCAGCTTGGATTTGATCAAGCGCGGCTGTCCGCTGTCGTGTGGGGTGTGCAACGACAAGCGGTACAACACTTTGACACCTACAGAAGAACCAACTAACGCCCCAACTAGCAGTCCGACAGCGGAACCTTCTTATCATCCGTCAGCGTCGCCGTCTAATTCGCCGAGTTTTTCGCCCTCGGCGTCACCGTCGTTTGCTCCGACGTATCAGGAAATAGACGATTCATGTTGCACAATGCAGGGATTTCAGTGTCAGACGGCTTGCGATGGCAACGGGTATTGTTATCCGCATTGCTTGGGCCGGCCGGAATATCCTTGTTATCAGGAATCTTGCACTGTGTCACCGACAACGTCACCCACAAGCAGTCCGTCACACAGTCCGACGTATATACCTACATTTGCCCCGACTATTGGAGCGGACCCAACAGCCGCGCCTACTGCATCTCCAACAGCCTCCCCCACGTTCGAATCAGTACCGATTGTGTGCCCAACTCCGTGTAACCACACTTTGCTCGACACAGCTGTCGAGGTTGCAGCTTGCAGACACTATGCACAGTGGTCTCACTGGGGGGACAAATTCTTGCATTTGACCGCGGACAGACCGGCGCTATGGCAGGCAAGCACGACGCAGGCGTGGCTCGGAGAGCACATAGATTACACATTGCCTCACGGATGTTTGTTGATTCAGTCAGGTGTATTTTTCAATCACAAACCGGAGCAGTCGCACCGGCCGGAAATACCAGAGTTCTTTCTGTTGCCACCGGCAGCAGCGCAGTGTCCATACGGTACCTACGAGGTGGAAAGCATGGAGCAGTGTCAATTTGCCATTGATCAAATTGCGGAGCGCTACAACTACACTGGCAGAACGTTTGTGCCTTTGTACAATACATCCTGCGGACACGTTGCGTGCGTGTGTATCGACAAGTTTACCACAGAGGGCGGCCCCTCAAGAGCACCTGTGGGTTGCTCGTTGTCCACGTCATGGATTCATTACAAATACAACAATCCTGACAACTGGTGGACGTCTGGAAATTTCCACGGCAGATGGAAAGACTTTACGTATTTTGACGCAACTGGAAAAGAGAAACAGCAACGAGTATGTCCCAATCATTATCCGGGAATGCAAAAGATCTGCCGCGGTACGCTTCCGTTGCAGGATCTTCCGCGCTCTGTCGAGCTTTATGTGCGACCAAAACAACCACATACACAGCAAAAGGGAATCGACATGTTGCGAGTCAGCAGCCCTACAAACACACCTGCAGGATTGGAATACGGCAACGGAATCGAGGAGTACGACGAGGCCAAGAACGTGCACACATTGCAAAATCTACCAGCCTATCGAGTGCTGTCAGAAACAAATTACACGTTTGAAGGTGTCAACGTGCCAATCCGTTTCAACGCAAGCTGTGCCATTGAGTACACGGGCACCGCCAAGCACTGGCTATGCTCTGACAAAATTGAGATTTGTGCGGACGTTGCGCTTACCGGGGGCTGTAGCCAAAATGAGTATATCAAGGTATGTCCTGTGACCTGCTCGGAGGTCAACAATCAGGATTACTGCAGCGATCCTGTGGCACACAGCGATGACACTGCGTATGTAAACGGCACAGTGACTCTGTACGCGCCGAGCAGTTGCGCTGGGGCAAAAGTGGACATTTTGACTCTTGACGGCAAAGCGCACGGAGGTAGCGGCGTGTTCTGGGTATCAAACTTCACTAGCATCATCAATCAGATATGCGTCGAGAACTATTTACCTCACCCGTACGAGGACTTTGTGTTGTCGCGGATATACAAAACCGAGTATTCCGTCGAGCAGCACATTGCACCTGCCGACGGCGAATGGCTGTCTGGTATTCGCGTACAGTTGCCAAAAGCGGCGACAGATGAAGTCTGGAAGGTCGACAGATTGCAGGTGTTTCCGATTGCAATTCACGACGGTCTGCTACGGAAAAAGTATCAAGAACTGCACTTTCAGGTGCAGTCGCCGCTGACGTTGGCAACTCAAACAGTGTACACGCAGATCGAGCCGGCTGAATATTACATTTACAACGGGCAATTGCAGCTTGACAAGCAGTTCACTCACACAGGCACACTGCGCTGGCAGATGAGCCACGCTCCGATTTTGCAAGCATCTGCTCAGCGGAAGCTGGTGCCCGACAAGCAGTGCTGGCACAACGCACGTAGCTTGGTGACGCAACGCGATTCGACCGATTGGCTGGTTACAATGGACAAGGCGCACGTGGCAGTGTACGCGACGTGGTTCCGCATCTCGCAGTGCGAGCATCAGGTCACTCTTGGGCCTGTGATAGTGCCGGGCAAATGCACAGTCGCGCAGATTGTATACGTCTGTGCGCACAATAGTCTGTACATACAGACGCGGTACAGCATGATACGTTTGCCCAACATGTACGGTGTCCGCAAATGGCACAGCTTCGCTGTGGCCATGCGCATCGATCCTGACAAAACGTATGTTGAGCACGTCGGTCTTGATGCTGCATTTGCACCGATTGAATTGATTCGTACGTCGACCTTGGTTGACTGTGTGCAGCCGACGAACGTGGCGCATGTCAAACTCGTGTCAAAATCGTACGCCACAGTGGCGCTTGCCAAAGAGTCGCGCAACTTGGAACAAATTGGACTTAGAGCACAGCAAATGATTCTCGAGTTTGATAAATGCCTTGTACTGGCCTCTCGACAAAACAACACGCTGACCCTGAGCAATCCGTCGTATGACACACACGAGGTGTTGCACATGCAGTCTGCGCGCATCAGTGCGACTGGCCATGCTGGCAATTCTCTTGAGTGGTCACACCGCGATTGCATCAACTATGGCTTGGAGATGCACGGAGTGTACTCATTCGAGGCCGTGTACGTCACCAAGACGACATCGGCTCTTGGCAACTATCAGCAAATTGCAAACAACTCGTACACGCCGGATTATCTTGCAAGCACGGCACAGTCACTGCATTTGGACGACAACAAAACGGCCGGGTTGTGGCAAGTCATACAACACCACGCCGACCGGTATCTGCTCCGCAGTTTGACCAGTACAGCGGAGTTCTGGGCCAAGGTGCACATAAACTACGACACAAGCTTCCCGTCCGTGTACACGCTCGAAATCGCAGCAGAACCGTTACAGACGGCCGTACATCTGGTCGACGCAGCAAGCGGGCGACGCATGCTGTGTTTCGGCCAGTGCGACATGTGTGTGCACTCAATTGCATGCGATCACAAATTCTTGATCGGAGAACAAATGTACGCGTACTTCGACGATGCGGACGCGTTTGGTGCAATCAGTCGGAAACCGTACCTCACGAGCAACCACACAGACATGCACACGTACTTGGCCTGCCAGCAGACGTCCGAAATGAAACTAATTTCGCGCAATACTGGTCGCTGTCTGGATCTTGACGCTATGGCGTACAAAGCCTGTGCTGCAGTCAAGTGTCGTCGAATGGAGTTTGCACCAAGCGTGCTCAAGCCCTACAACGCGTCGTGGAGCCAAGTGCTCTTCGACGATACGGAGCTCATGCCGTCGCGGACGGTGTACACCCAGCGCTCTTCGAACCGTAGCCTGTTTTTGACAGTCGACTCTCTGACGTCTACAGACGTATTGCTCTCCGTGGACAACGATACCACTCAGATGACACAGATTGGCCGGTTGCACGCTCGCACGCGCAGCGGTGAACCCGAGATGCTCTTGAGTGTGCACACCTGCTTTGGTCGGGCTATTGCGTCTTCGAACATTTTGCAGCAGTGCGAAACCAAATGCAGTCCGTCCGGTACCTGCTACGCGCAGCTCACGCCATCCAACTGGCACATGTTCAATTGCGAACCGTCTTGTGAGATTTCTCTGCAGCCATGGGGCGTCTCCCGAGCGACAGATGCATCGTTTCAAATCGAGCTCGAGTCACATCCGTCGGGTGTGTATGTCAAGGCGTACAACTGGGGTGGAAACGATCGCACAAAGCGCCGATGTATGGCCTGCGATCCCGCAAACTGTACCTCGTTCTACCTGACCGATTGCGCACAACCCGACACTGTCGTCTGGCAGCTCAGGAAGACGTCGAGCACAGACACCGTGCTCGTGAACATGAACTTCAACACCTGCTTGTGCCGCGTCGCAAACTCCGTACAGCTCTGTGAGTACCAATCGGAGCACTGTTTGCTGTACAAGCATACGTACTCAACTGACACGTCTCCGGGGTCAAAATGGCTGTCCAAGGACATGAACAATCCGGACATCCAGCAAGTGTACCACGTCTCTCAAGGCTCCCGTGCAATTTCGATCACCCTGCACGGGCCAAACTCCGGCAGCGGAGTGCGTGTGGTTGTCAAATTATCCGACGCAGTGGCCGTCTCGATGTTCGATTCTGTTGCGCTGTGTGCTGTCCCCTGCTCTCATTACTACAACATTCAGACCCGCAGGAATTCCACACATGCGCTTGTCAGTATGCTGCGCAATCACACCGTCGTGGACTCGAAATTCGTACCGACGCACGCTGTGGAATCCAACACAAGTCTGTCATCCGAGGATTACTTTGGCGCCAATTTGGCCCCGCTTCAAGGGTTTGTGCAGAAAACACAGACCAGTTCGATGCAGCTGCGCGCTACAGAATCACTGCAGCACACCATCTTGGCACCGTTCCAGCAACGGTACGCAAGCGGCCGATTGTGGCGCGTGCACCGCACGGACAGCACGTACGCTATGCACACGCCGGAGGAGTGTGTGGCATTGAGCAGACAACGGCAGAGTGCTGCCGCGAGATGGTCAGACTACGACAAGCAATGCGAGCTTCTCAGTCGATGCGACAGCTACGGGAGTGTTGCCGAAGGCAATCCGAATGCATTCAACCTACGGCAGTCGCACTGGTCTTTGTACGTGCCTTCTGAAGACCATCACGTGTTTGACACTCAGGCCCATATACATCGCGTAGTGTCAGACAATCGTAGCACGAGCCTTGCGTACAAGCAGCTGGCAGTCTACGCATTCATGCAGAAGCGCCAGAACACGAACCGTAGGTCCGAGCCTCGTGTACAAGAAAACGGGTCAAAGCAATTGATGCGCCACCAGATGCTGCGGCGCCAATTGCGGCTTGCCAAACACCGCAGGGCTGAACAAAATTTTAAAAAAGAAAACGATGCGGCTCAAGAGGCCGCTCAAAAAAGCTACGAGGCGTATCAAAAAAAATCAGCTGCACCCACGTCAGCTCCGTCGCAAGCTGTGACGCAAGCTCCGAGCAGCTTGGAAGCACTCAATCCGACAATACAGCCAACTGCTCCGACAACACAGCCCACATACAGTCCAACAGCCCCTACCCAGACTCCGACTGCGTTTCCTACAAACCAAGAGGATATCTTCCCTCTGTCTACAGTTGCCGCGTCGTGCCGGTTCAGTATTCACGGCGCTTGTGCGCAGTCCAGCATGAGCTTCATGCAGGACTTTGACGACAACGCGTATGGTGGTCCGTTAGCTACTACGCGGCAACTGTGCGAGCAGCGAAGGCAGTACTGGGCGCAGACCGTCTGTGGGTTTGCAACGACCGACACAGTCGAAATGCACTACGAGCCTGCGTTCAACACGCACCATTGTGGTCAAGGAGGTGGTCGTTGTCACCTGATGGCACTGTCAAGCACAGATGCTCGTTGTCCAACCGTTCACAATTATTCGCATGTCAGGACTTTGCAAACGTGCATGACTATGCCTATTGGCTGCTTCGGAGGCTCACGCGGCAATGACATGTTCAACGCATCTGACCCAGACGCAGTGCTGCAGGGCTTTCTTAGCTGTCGGTATAATCTCCAACATTCACCGGACTTTGTGAACGCACTCGTCGACGAGGACTTTTATGTACGCAATCCAAAGCTGTTACTCAACGATCAGCAAACAAGCTGCAGTGTCAATGGTGGCACGTGTATGTTTGCCGACATTGACCGCATTCGAGATGTGATAACCTGCCAGTTTCCACCACCGCTGCGCGTGTCCACGTTTGTGTCAAGCCCCGGCGCGCAGAACTGTATGTTTGGCAACAGCCTGCTGCGCAGCGCTTCTGAACAAAACTGTTTGCAAACTGCAAACGCACATCGCAATCCGGCACATCCTCCGATGTTCAACATCAGTATTGTAGTCAGCAGTGATCACGCGTACGGGTGTCAAATGTACACAACACCACAGTTTTCGGGCGCGTTGTTCAACAGATACACCAACGGGTTGGCGTCGAGGTCGACGTACGACTATCAGCTAATCTGTCAGAATTTTACCTCCGGAGCCGTCTCCGATCGCAGATACGAGTTTGCTAATTTTTCACGGTCGTGCCACCACGTCGACCCAACGGCGACACCTACGACCGCGCCAACGTTCTCTCCCACTCTTGCACCCACGAGCTCGCCTACGTCGCAACCTACGTTTGCGCCAAGTCACGCCCCAACAGGCGCTCCGACGACATACGCTCCTACAGAACTGCCAACCTCGTGGTGGTACGCTGCCCCGCAGCTACCCCGGCCACAGGGAACGCTGGGTACGGAAATCCCGTCTGCTCACAACACGCAGCAGACAGCCGTTGCCTACGGTGCCGATACTATTGAAAACACGTACGCGACGACACTGCAGACGTATCTTCCAATGACTTACACGGCGCAAACAGAAATTACAGGGGAAATCTACGGTTCCAATCAAGATTTAATATGCAAAGACTCTCATACAATAGTGATGGCCGGTGTCTACTCCACGGTACAAGCGCGTCACGGCTACAGAAAGCTCCTTGTGTATTCGGACCAATACGGCCATACGCGTCAGCTCAATCTTAGTCCAGATGGAGATCTTGTGAGTCGTGCCGCTGGTCTCAAACTTGTCACTACACACCAGCAACACTGCACCTCCATTGTCACAATCAGCTGCACATCGGACCGGTTCGCTGTGTTCATAGACGGCACAAAGCGCTACGAACTGGACTACTGTCCGCTTGCATCCAGCACTGCACCTACAACCGTCATCAGTGCGTGGTACGGCCGACAACACGCCATCTGCTTGCAGGGTAGCGTGCTGACCAGCACGCAGCATATGGAGCTCGTAGCGGCACTGCAGCACCAGCACAGGCAAAATCTGTGCATCGACCTGGCGGCTGATCTGCACGACTTGTTCCACGCCGGTCAAAAGTCCAAATTTTTCGTGCTGCCAGAAAGCCAAATAAGTCCTGTTGTCGCAAATGGAAGTCGTTCCATTTGGAAAGTCAGCCAGTTCTCTGCAGAATCGCCGCCCATGCTGCGGTGCCTCCACGACGTCTGCCAAACAAACGTTCAGTTCTTCAAACGGCCCCTCCTCAAACACATAGCAAACCCGTTCTACATCATACGCAGCACGCAATCGCAGCGTGTCGAGTACCTCTCCGGCGTCCATGCAACCGGCTTGCTGAAGCACACGCAGTGGGTCACAGATGCAAACTACGCAATGCTTTTCCGCAGCGACGTCACCATCCAAGACGAGCTGACTGCGTGCCACCACGACCAAACCGTCGTCGACCCGAACGTCCTACAAGCACCCAAGTGCGAGTGCACAGACGACATGTTCACAGAGTGGCAGACGCTCGACTCATCCGAGCAGTGCGGTACCTGCGAGACCGTGAAGCAGCACGTGTTCAACCTGCTGCAGAAGAACGCAGACGACGGGCTTGTCGTCACCCACACCGGTCTTAGCACGCTGCGGCACAAGAAAGCTCAAATCAGGCAAACTCGCTCTCTGCGTGCGCAGTCTAACAGCACAAATGCGACGTACGCTCCGTGCCCCGAGTACTACCAAAACCCTGACAAGTTTCTCCATCGTTCGGAGACAATCACGTGCCCGTCGTGCCCTACAGATTGCCAACTCGACACACATCGCATGCAGCCAGTGCCTGCTTACGAACAAGACTTCACACCGTGCGACCCCTTCTTGCCTACCAGCCAATGCAGCCAACAGACGCAGAGCTGCAAGTTTGTGCTTCCAATCGTCACGCCTGCAACAAAAGGCGGCCGCAGCTGCGAGCAGGTGGCAAGAGACTCACTGCAACAAACGCTTGCCGATCTGCAGCTGCAAATCAAACTTACCAATTGGAACAACGACTCCGACAACATGATCGTCCCTGTTGTGTACATTGTGGCAACTCAGAGGACGTTGCACACGCTCGACGTGTGGGACTGGGTCACCGACTATGCCTTTGCAAATGAAAGCTACTATGCTGCGCAGACGATGCGCGTGTGCCCTCCCGTGTGCAAACACAGTGCATGTGGACCGTATACAAAATACTCGGCACAAGTGGCACAACATATGCAACACAAAACAGGCGGCAATGACACAGTCATGGTCATAGTGTTGGTTGTTCTGGCTGTGGCAGTAGTACTGCTGCTTGGTGTAGCAATCAAACTAGTTGTGCAATACGTACAGACTGGACATTTTACACAGCCAAAGCAACACGACAGATTTGACAAAGCTCACGCTGTTGAAGGACAAATGAATTACAAATATCAGCCTATGCAGTTAAAAATATAACACCACAATTCACCATTTTTGCGGATAAAACACATTTTGCAGCTTGTGCATTTATGCAGAGATATATACAGCACTTTTACACACTTAGTTACACGTCTGAAGCAGGCTACATTTAAAACTGGTTACATCTGAAGCAGGCTACATCTGGAGCAGGCTATATGTGAAGCAGGCTACATTTAAAACTGGTTACATCTGGAGCAGGCTACATCTGGAGCAGGCTATGTGTGAAGCAGGCTACATTTAAAACTGGTTACATCTGGAGCAGGCTACATCTGGAGCAGGCTACGTGTGAAGCAGGCTACATTTAAAACTGGTTACATCTGGAGCAGGCTACATCTGGAGCAGGCTACGTGTGAAGCAGGCTACATGTGAAGCAGGCTACATGTAAAGCAGGCTACATCTGGAGCAGGCTACATCTGGAGCAGGCTACATGTGAAGCAGGCTACATGTGAAGCAGGCTATAACTGGAGCAGACTACATCTAAAGCAGGCTATAACTGATTCAGGCTATAACTGATTTAGGCTACATTTAGCACAACAAATATATCATCAACTCAACTTTTGTGTTTTTGCATATAAGCCACACAGTCTACAAATTACAATTAAAACATCTGTTACTATTACACTTGCTGTATGTCAACTACATCTCTTGCTACACGTGTCATTTTTGCTAGATTTAACAGTTGCTAAATGTCTTCTGTTACACCACAACTGTCATCAAAAAGGTTTCTATGTTTGTCGTCACAAACGCATTGTTTACTACGTCCTGTTGTGATGTAAGCTGTGTTTGCAATGCGTATATATACACCTTGTTGTTGTTTTTATCTGACGGTACCAGCAGTTGAAAAAATTGACTTTGTTTTTTTGGCGGCTGTGTTTTGGCATTACTGACTCAATTTTGCTAATTGGGTCAAGTGGTGTCAAACCGGCGCAAGCTACATGTCTAATGAGCAAACAAACCAGGAGCGCAAACCAGAACCGGTAGCATACGAGCACAAGTCAATTTTAACAAGAAAATCAAAATCAAATCTACATGTTGTCAAATGGACTGCCATTGCGTTTCTTGATCTTGCCGTGGCAATACTTATAATTATTTTTGTTGCTGAAAGCACTCACGACGACTCAGACTACTGCGACACCAACAGTTGCAGCCTTTCGTGGTCTGTGCGTCGAGGATGGAAAACAAACATTGGGTCATCATCGTTTATGATGATTGCCTTTGGCCTGATGTTGGCTGCGTATTACGACAAAGAGACTGTGCCACAAGACTCGCTGCGGTGTTTTTCCATCATCCCGTGTATTGCACTGTGCGTCAGTGCGCTCGGATTTGTGCTGTTTGCCTTTTTCCCGACGCGCGAATACGATGACACAATTGGTGGATTCATATCGGACATGCATTTTCTTGGCTTTGTGCTCAGCGCGTGCGCTACGTGTGTCTACGTGTGTGCCAAGTTTTTTACTCGATGTGAAAGTACCGGGTGCAAGACACACGTGCTCGGTATTGCAGTGCTTGTGATGCTGCTGTTCACTGCCTTGTACTTTTTGGTGCCCTTTTACGAAGACGCGCAAAGCAACACACCGTTCAAAAGATTTAAAATAACTGCGTTTATTGAATTAGTGTTGTTATGTCTCTCATTAGCGTACGTGTTTGTGCGCACACTGAACATAGATGAGAAGGCCAGCAGTGTAAGTGCACAATACGCTCCGCTGACACTTCGAATCTGACCTACATGGTTGTGTTGGCCGTGTCAAGTGGTGCAGACGGTTGACCCATCCAGTGTTGCCATTGTGAATACACACTGTCTGCAATTGCGGTGTATGCCATTGCAAAAAAAATAAACGTAAGAACATAAAATAGACACTGCGACACCCACGATCCGCGGTTCTGCCGCAGGGTCTTGCCAGTGGTTGAGTTCGTGCAATCAGCAAGCAAATGTAGCACGCTTCCGTTCTCTTTTGTTGACGGCTGCACAGTCGTCGTCATCAATTGGCTGTTAATCCCGCTGTTTTCCCACTGTCGCTCAATCTTCTGCAGCAGATTGCTCGAGACTTTGTACACGTTCTCGATTTTAATCTCGATGGAACCCATGTAATTCGCATTGCACACCGCCCGAGCGTGCTGGTTCTGCACGTCTGTGCTGCGAACTGCCGACTCCAACTGGGTCATTAGCTGCTCAATTGTCGCGGACTCGTTCATCACGGGGATTGACACCGTGGCAACGTGGCGTCTGGCACGCATGATGCGTTGCAAGTGTTGCGGCAATTTAGAGTCAAATGCCGACTAAAGTTAGTAAAACTTATGAGTGTCAACCCAAGGCATAATAAAAAGTAGTGTATTCACAGACATTGTCCAAAAATTGATATTGCACCAACAGACATGTACGCTGGCATTTGCACACATATCAGCAATTTGTACCAGCTGTCGCTCAGTGCCTGCTGTATAGCTATTATATTTACCGAGTTGTTTACGTGTTGTGCGACGTTTGTTACGACTGGCCTACACACACAACTGAAGATATTGACCTCGTTGCCCATTGGGCGTCTTCTCGTCGCTGTGATTGCATATTTTACCACAACAGCGATTACACACTCGAAACGGCATCATGCAGATATCTGTCAAGTGTATCCACATACACAACCCGTACAGCACGCAGAGCGCAATGGCAAGGCACGCCGCTGCAACGCCAATTTGCAGTATATGTTCTGACCACATAATACAAACTGTAAATCGCTATTTAATTCCGGGCTGTTGAGTCATATACGGTATTGATTCTTTATATCCTATAAATTGCTTGTAGCGCCAGACGTGCAAAGAGCTCGTAACAAGCGTAAGTATAGGACTGCGGTCGATTGATTTCAAAAACCTCATTAATCCACGCAGTTGCACATTTGCCAAAGAAACAAGTGAAATTTCGTTTGCAGAAAGACTTTGGCGACAAACAGACAGTACGCTTAGTGCAGCAGTCTGTAAGGCCTGCACGATGCAAACAGACACCGTCACACGCAAAGTTGTCAACAAAAACCAGGTCATTGCGTGTTGGAATCTGCTTCGCACGGATCACGTAGTCATGTCATGTAGCAATCTGATCCGTAGCTACGCGCTCAGTTCGTTCAAGGTGCACAAGTGCACCGCGCAACTGGACGTTGCCAAACTGCTCAACGACGCACTGGACTGGCTGTTTTGTGTCGGGCTCGTGCCCGTGGCGTTTTACGAGAATCATATCTACGTCCCGGCGGCCGAGCAAATCACGCTGTACGTGCAGCACATACACGGCAAAGTGGGCTACGAATGCCGCATGAACAATTCGGTGGACTTTTTCGACAACATTAGCATTATGCCCACAGGATCACTACAGGCCGCATCGGACCCTGCGTCAAGAGTTCACTTGGTGCTCTGGAACGGAAAGTCAAATCTGCCGACAATCGACGGAGACTTGACTTCGATCCTGTACAAAATTTCGCTCAAAAGAGACCATCTGGACATTGTGCACGAACGGGCGCTCGTTGCAATGTACCACTGCACAAACCCCCTGATTGTATCGCAGTCAGTCGCCAAGACCAACAACGACACGATTGGGACGAACTGGGCGCAGACAGGCGAGTTTGATGTGGCCGACGATGACAACGCCGACACCGAATACCAGCACAGAATCGAAGTGCACAGAAGCATCAACAAGGCGCGCAAACAGCTGCACACTGAGAAAACAAAGATGTGGGGCGTCGACGCCGAAGTGACGGCCAAATGGCAGTCCTTGTCCGACGAGCTCAATATGCGCGAATACTACGTCCCCGACGACCGTCAGCTGGCAAGACGAGATCTGCCAAGCATGTGCTGGCAGGAGTTTCAAACCGAACGTCAGTACGTCGAGAATATGATCAACGACTTGTTTGGCATCCCCGGCTCGCTGCGCATTCGCAGCAGCACGACCAGAAACAACGGCAAGTCAACAGAAGGTACCGCAAGCTCTGCGCTGCTCGAGGAGCAGACCTTCAACGCGTACATTATGAAAACCAGATTGACACTACAAGATTTTCTAAACGCTGTGCTAAATCTGCACTCCAATCGAGTAAATTACAACCGCATTGTATCCACGCCGCATGACACGTTTGCGACCGGAAACAACACAGCTGCGAACGAATCGATTGAGAACGGTGTCAGCAACGACAGTAACAAGCCGGATACACTGCGCGAGGACGTGCAAATCTTTGGCAACAGTCTGATGTCTACGGAGGAAACGCTGCAGCTGTTCCAAAGCAGTGTGCTCACGGCAAAAGAATGCATTGCGACAATACGACAAAGCGTGGGACTCGGCACGGATCAGATTGATGCTCTTGTTGGGGATCTCGAAAAACGAAAACAACTCGAGTTTGAAATGGCAGAACAACAACTCGCCGATCAAAAACAGACACTGGAGGAACACAAGCAGGCAATGATCGACAAACGCGCCCAACTGCGGCAAGGGATAAAACGCAAGGCCGATGCGTAGTGTGTACCGTAAAAATGTCCGACTGCTTTAGAATGTCTGATTATTAAACATGTTTCAATGGAAACGAATTTTGTGTCCATTGCTTCAATGCAAACGAATATTGTCTGATTATTAAACACGTTTTAATGCAAAAGAACATTGTTAAAGCTCTTATCCGAGCACATCGACATTGTCTCAGATGAGACATCCAGATACGCTATAGGCGTCGGCGGATCTGAAAAATACACTCGCGATTGAGTGCGATGTGTGTGCCCATTGATGCACCACACAAGGTAGCAAGTCTGCATGATTTGCGGACTGTTATTCACGCCCTCCATCACAAATGTGATCGACGTAACAGTTGTTTGGTCCTGGGTAATCTCCAAGGGCCACGCTATCACATAACTCGGATTTTCCGTTACTGCTGCCTCCTCTGGCTGTACCGCAGGATTTGCTAGCACATTATAGCCGAGATTGCTTGCAGCAACGAGTGTATTTGCTGTATCCGTGGCTAACAAGGTTGCAGCCGCGGCAGACCAATCAGAAGGTATGTTTATCCTAAATCGATCTGAACCAATCTGATCCTGATTTGCATCAGAGTAGAACACATGCTCATCTGTCCGCTCTACCACCCTAATGAACGTTCCATTGTGCTGTGGTGAAGGTTCAACACGTGTCCACTCCACATAGCAAGTTTGTACCACATCCCAACTAGAATGTACTCCAGTAAGCACAAATTTGACACATGGAATTGCGTCGTCTACCGGATTTGTACATAGCGGCCATGATATTGTGTACGTTTGACTGTAAACACCACCGCCGGCAGACTGTTGTGCAAATGATGGCATATCATCGTCATAGTACACACTAAAAGGACACAAACGACCCACGCGTTTCCACCCAGGTGGTATTAAAAGATAAAATGGCTCTGACATGTTGTGGATGTACTATTTTCATTGCTGTTTGATTAAAGACAGGAAAACGCCACTGTATTTATACACTGTAAAATTTTAAGTCTGTTGAATCTGTTTGCAGTGATTTGTGTGTTTGTCACGCAATGTAAAACAATCAATTAGCACGGACATTTGGTCTTACAGGGAAATATCATATATTTTTTCTATATGTCCGACAGAGTCCAGCTTGCTGTGCTTGACATTTTGGTGCGTTGTGAAACTATTCTTTAAACTATTCCTTAAACTCTTCTTTGAACTTGCGGTGTCAAGCGTACGGATGGCTACAAAGGACGCCGATTTGCTGATTTGTTTGTTGACAAAAGCGCCCATGCCATGTGCGCCATTGAGCTGGGACCGCCTCTGGGCCAAAGCGTCTCCGGCGTTTGCGCCTGTGTTGGCAGCGAGGCGCTACGAGGCTATTCAACGACTGTTTCTGTCCACGGCCGTGACGGAGGTCTCTCTGGGTTCACAGGAGCTGCAGTGTGTATCCTTTGCTCTGGAAACAAGCACAAAATTGTACGATTACGCGCGTACAATCGAGACTGTGTTGAACGAGCCACAGGACAGCGCAATACTTCGGATGCGGCCGTTTTCTGTGGAATGGGTGTACTCGGCTGAGTTGATTGACCGAGGCGAGGAGTGTCAGATTTCGATCCTGAACAGCGCGCTGACGGCAATCGAGGCGATCAATTGCATGGTTGCGGCAATCTGTGTGTTGTTTGACGCGCTGATTCAGTCGGAACGCATCACGGGCAAAATAGACGAGCGTGGCTTTGTGCCAGGGTTTCAGCTGTTGTTGAAGTGTTGCAGAACTTTGAAACAGTGGTACCCGCCGAACAACTCAAGTCTGCTGAGCAGCTCGCAATACCACAGCTTATTTCAAAAGGGTTGCCCTTTGCAACTGCATTACAACTGGTGCGTATTTGCCGAGACAACCTGTCTTTTGCGATGGCAGCTGCACAACAGCATGCGCACGCCGTTGCAGACACCGGCGATTCGCGGGGCGTACGAGTTGACGCGCAGACGGCATGTGCTGCTCAGGCTGTGGCTGACGAGTCAGTGGCACACTGAGAGCCAGCAGATGCTGCTGCAGACGTCGTACGACTGTTCGTTAAGGGAGCTGCTCGAGATGAAAGCCCAGTGGCTGATGCACGAGCTCAGCGCGCTGCTGAGCGATCAGGCGCTGACGGACGAGTTAGTGCACGATCGGCGCCACATAGGCAAGATGCTGCACGAGTTGCGCCTGACGTGGAACTTGATAGAAAACAACTTTGAGCAAAAGATCTCACAAGAGCTCGAGCAGTGGTATACGCAGATGTGGCAAGCGCAACAACGAGCCAATGCCGAGATCTGTAGCGACGAGCAGTTTCAAAATTGGTCTGGAAACAAAGTGGTTCAGTTTTTTAGAATTGAATAACCAATGTATTGTCGAATTCTAGAAGCGCGTACGTCGTACTTACAGACGTACGTATTAAAGTGCGTGGTGCGTGTCAAATCAGTCTATAGCTTGAGCACGCTATTGTATTCTGCGTTCTCAGTATTTTGATGCTGTGACGTACGCGTGCACGCTCTGAACAGAAAGAATGCTACCGCAAGAGATAGCAAACAAATCATTAAAATGACTGCAGCGTTCATAATAGGTGCGTTTGATTAGGCACAGATATTTCACAGCACGCAAGGCTAAAAGCTGTGCACAAATCACACCAGAGCAAAAACAGCGTTAGTTATATAAAATTGGTTTACATTTGTTCGAGCAACAAAATACAGTGCTTGGCGTCGGCACCTATTTTTTTGCGCATAGTATCAGCAAGTATCACGCAGCCATGCTTTCGAATCACACCGGACCAATTTACGACAGTCTGTTTTTGATGGACTTTGTTGCACGTTACGCAGTGGATCGCTGCGATGCACCAGACACAATTTTCATGGGCGTGCTGTCGGTGTTCTGCGTGCTGCCATTGTTTGCCTGGGTCATTGTGCAGATTTCGACGTTTCTCCGACCGGACCTGTTGGTCTTTATGCACAGCGCGGGATTGACAATGTTGACATTGGCGCAGATTGTGGCGTTGTACACGTTTTCGATTGGTCCGCCGATCAAGCACTGCGGACCGTCACACGCTTGGCCTTGTCCGCAGGTGACGATCACGGCGTTTTTTGTCACCTGCTACTTGTGCTACTGCAAAGACTTTTCGGACGGCCACCGCATGAGCAACGGCACAAACATTGCAATCTTTCAGTGGCTGTGCGTGGCCGTGCTGCACATTGGGTTTGCGTCGCCTGAGGCTACACTTGCGGGAAGTCTGATTGGCACCTGCACGGGTTGCACACTGTACAAATATTTGCTGTACCTTGCCAACTACAACGAGCCACAGCAGCAGCTTCTGATGCGCATTTTTAAAAAAATAAACGGGAGGCCCTTGAAGGCGGATCTCAGTCTGCTGGTGCTCGATCAACCGTCACACGAGCAAGGCGAACACAAAGAAACAAGCAACACGGTCACGCTGTTGCTCTGATTTGGCGGTCTGAACGTACTGTGTGAATACATAACAGTCGTAGTGTTGCGAATAAAATATTGATTGATTTGGTCGTATAAAACTGACAAGCCACGCGTGCTACCAGCATAGGCAAACATACGGTGGTACATAATGTTAAATTACGTCTATTCGTCGGCCCTGTGCTTCAGCGCAAAGTCGCAGCCGCTGACCGCGTTTGTAGTCCAGCTCGTGTTATTTTCCGCATTCTGCGGTATCATCGGGTTTCCAAGCATTTGCGCAATCTTCGAAATAGAGTTCACACAGACCAAGTTTATGGTCTTCTTTGTGCTGATTAGCACCTGGTCCGTGGCCGCAGTTGCGCTCTTTGCGTACCAGTCGTGGCTTGTCAAACAGACACCACGGATGACGTGTACGGTCATCTGTGGCTCGGTTGCGTACGCGACACTGACGATGTTTGTGCTCGTCTACGTGGGCACGTCGGACGACTTCCGCGTAATTTGCAAACTGCTGTGGGAAAACTACACATACGTGACGTTTCACGCGATTGGTAACATAATACGGTATATTTCGCCGTTTATGATCTATCCGGTGGTTCTGTTCTGGCTCAAGGTGCTGTTAGTCAACACAGAGAGTCCTGACGACAACAACAACAGAACTCGCAGCAGTCACCTCATGCTTGACAACAAGCAGGACCAGTCCAAGCTTATCACCTGGGTGCTCAAAGTGGTGATCATGGTGTTTGTCGTCTTCGAGTTACTGTCGCACATTGGCATTGACACGGGTGATGTGGTGCAAATCACGCAAATATTTTCCATTGGCATTTCGTGGTCGATGCGCGACTGGTTGTCAGGCCTGTGGGCGTGCTTTATGCTCGCATTTACCACTGACATTGCACCAAGCATAGACAACTACAGCAAAGTACTCATCAAGCCAGCAGGCTACAGCGAGTTTATGGAAATCAAACAATTGGGTCTGCTGTTTGTGACCTGCGTACGGACACAAAAAGCCGATCAGTCTCAATTTGACGCGGCGTACCCTAACTACTCGTTTGTGAGCTTTGTGCACGTGCCAAATGCACAACTATTGTCCGGTGGGTATGAACTCAAACGAGGAATATTGAGTAAATAAGTTTATTTTGTATAGCAAAAGCGTAATATCAAATTAAGGCTAGATGTAATGAAACCGTCGCGTACGCCGCATACGCGGCGTTTTGGTCGCGTACGCCGCATACGCGGCGTTTTGGTCGCGTACGCCTCATACGCGGCATTTGAACCACACGATCTGTTAAATCGCATACGCCGCGTACGCCGCGCACGCGGCATTTGAACCACACGGGCTGTAAAATCGCATACGCGAGCCGCGCGGCCTGTTGCGTACATTGCACCACATGGCCTGTCAAATCGCGCACGTTTAAAACCTGAGAATAAACACAGACGGCGGAGTGCCGTTGTGCACAGCCGTTTCGATTGCGTTACGCAGCAGGGTTTTGTTGTATGTAAAGAGCGTCTTGTTGAATCCGAAGAGCGGTAGCTGATTGGCAGATGGCAAAATACTTTGCAGAATAGGGTTTTCTTTGAACAGGTACACCGTCTTGCTTTTGAAGCAGTGGCTGGTGATGTAGATAAGAGCTACAAACACAGGAAGGCTGTGCAGCGTACGAATGGGCAAATCGGTGTTGACGGCAAGCACGACTGTGTACTTGACAAGCGCTGTGATCACCGTAAACATCGTGCTGTACAGCGTATCGGGATCCAGATGGCGTATGTACGCGTTTGTAGTGCTTGCCAAATAGGCCTCGCGGAAGACTTTTGCAAGCTCGGGCAACACAATCACCTTTTGACGCTTTCGCATGTGCTTGTCTACGGCCACCCACGCCTTTTGCTGTGCGGCTGCTCGCGAGATCTGCTGGATGATCACATAGTGCCGACCAAACAGTCGCTCGTAAATCTGCAGCTGCAGCTCGTCTGCGGTTGTCTGACAGAACTGCTTGTACGCACTGCTCTGTGCCAACAGCTCGACGTCCGTGTGCACAGCAATCACGGCCTGAAAATCAGCAAGTACCACCGAGTGCCTGCTGACGTCGTCTACGGATTTGGTGCTTTGTTTCTCCCTGGTAGTCACCTTTGACTTGTTTATTTGCCACGGGTCTTCGATCCAACCATGGCTCAGTTTCGCGGCGTCCGTGTACAGCTTCTTTGTCAAACTGCACAGTGCAAAGCTGTCCTGTGACACGCGCTTCGAGCAACAGCGGGTCTCGTTGCACACGTGGTATACGCAGTGCTTCTTGCAAGCGTACAGATCGGACAGGGTCATTGTCTCGACGTATGTTTCGTGGTGCGCGTCGTTCAGGCGCTTGCTGTCGGCGTAAAATCCCATTTCACCATTTACGCACAATGCAAATGTCTGCTCACGATTTGTCTTGCTAAGATGTGCTTTCACTTGCACACTTTCGTAATCGCAATCAAAATTGCAATCCGAAAGCGACACAAGCCGCAGCATTTGCTGCGATTTCCAAACCAAGTGCTGATGCGCTGCCAGTTTGTACAACTTCTCCACAAACGCATGCTCGTGTGAATTTGCTACTTCGAAAGCTGAATACGCGTCTTTCTCGTCGTACTTGTGCTCGCAAATGTCTTTGGTGCTGACAAACCTTGCCTCCATCTCAAAGCTCAAAACACGACCGCACACGGACTTACCTTACGGGCACAGCAGATACGGGACCAACGTGTGCACGTTTGTACTGTGTCAATTTTTCAACACAATTTTTTCTCAAACAGGAGCGTGACACGCACGCAGGCGTGAGGCCGCAACACTTGGAGATACAAAACACCGGCTGGTATCCACAAATGTCACTTTGCAAACCAGTCGCCACAGCTGCTCCGTCCGAGCATTCGAACACGCCACCAGTCAGCGATCCCGTCGAGGCCACGGCTCTTGCAGAACTCGACCAATGTTTGCTGCATCCGGCCTACACCGGCATGTCCGGCCCAAATCAACGCGAACGCCAGATTGCCAGCTCTCTTGGTCTGGGAGTCAAGTTTGGTTCGTACGACGCATTGCGGCAGGCCATATGCGGCCATTTTGATCAAGTAGTCATCACCAAATCCGGAGGCTATCAAAACCATGTGACGTCCGAACACGTCGACTACGAGCTGACAAAAATCCCGTGGCTGCAGAAACTGCACAGAATGATGATGTTTCTGCACATGCAGGAACCGTGCCGTGAGCGGCGCATACTGACGTTTATCACAAACGGCTGCCCCCTATGGTGCGGTTGCTTCGCGGCTGGCAAATCCTTGCGCGTCAGCTGGGCGGAGTTTTCGCAAATGACAGTCATACGGCTTCAGAGAGTACGTATCGGCCCAAAGAAACAGACGCCGCGCACAGCACAACGCGTGCCGAAACGACGCAAGCTGATCACATCGTATTTCACATTTGGCAGCGTGCACGCGTGACAAGTCTGGTGACTTGATGCATTAGATAGACTGGCTTGACGCATCAAGATGCGACGAACACTACGCAAACATGGTGCATTTGGTGAAAACTTTACACTTTTGGCTTTGGAGATCTTTGTACATGCCTTTGGGTGCACTCTCGACGTTCTTGAGCTTTGATTGTCCACCCGGGTGTGCTGCACAAGCCGCCAGACAAAGACGTACACGCAGAAGAATTCGCGCAACATATGCATTAGCTTGCCGTACGCAGACAAAATGGTGCCTTGCCACAGATACGTGCACGCAGATTCTAGGCTGCACGCAAATGCTAAGTTGTCAAAATTTTGTACAACTTGCAGCAATTGAAACACGGTGTCGTGTATTTAGCTCATTTGTAACTTTCTTGCGTCTGTGTCTCGTATCGCGCCTATTTGTGTTACATAGCGTTAGTTTCATGAAACCGAGTTGTTTGTGACGCGTACAATGACAAGTGAGGAAATTGGCGACGATCTGACTGATATTGAAAGCCACGCGACGTCCAGTCTGTTGGACGTCGAAGCCGAGCATGTGTCACACGCCGAATGTGAGTTCTGCTGTATGGACAACGTGGAGTGTATGCACAGCAACTACGGGAAAGCGCTCGAGGCACCGATCAAACGGATCATGGCGCTCGAGCTGCTTCTGCACGGCTTGGTGTCGGACAAAGCCATATACAAGCGCATGTGTCACGAATTCAATACCAAGATCCGCAGCAAAATGATCAGTTCGGGTGTCAAATGTAACAAATGGGAGTGGCGCAATCTGAAAACTCACTTTGACAAACACGTCAGACTGCTTCCGCGCAGAGTGCTCGGTGAGCAGATATGTATGCTGACCCGGCTGTCGCGATGTAACTACAGACAGGCCGATCTGACAACCGTTGCCGGCGAGGAGCTTGTCAACGACCAGGACCCACTGGACATCAAATTTGTGCAAAAAGCAGTCAGTCTGAGCGGCGCAATTGCCAAGCTGATCAAGGAGCACCGCGCGTACGTCAAGGAAGATATGCAGCACACCGGGTTTGAATCCGTCTGGAGAGAACGGCAGTCTACTGCCGCAAACGAGCTGATGCAGGTCAAACAGCTCGTCGAAAACACGTGTCTCGCTCAAGCACCTGTTGGCAAAGGCGATCGACCAAGCGCAAAGCTTCTCTTCGATGCGTAATTCACGCGTCTGTACACTCGACTATCTCAATTTTTTAGCACACTGGCCGGCTGCTGCGTGCACAAAGCATAGAATGATCGATTCTTGACACAGGTAGACCGTTCAAGAAAACGGTCGCATAGTAACAACATCTAATCAAACCTTAAAAAAACCATACGCCATGTCCTAACAGCGCGAAGCTCAGCGAGCACATGAGACACTAGGCTGTACACGGTCGATGCTTTTGCTACGCGTGAACAAAAGTCCAAGATTATCTCCCATGCACCATATAAACCCTTTACGTGTATTAAAAGCAAGGATTGTCGTCGGCTACGCTGTGTACATTTTAGTATACAATTTATTTATGTCTAATTTACCCCGAATTCATTCCTGATTTACCCCTAAGTTACCCCTGAGTTAGTTGAAATTCGCGATTGATTTACTTTGGCATCTCCGTAAGAAGTAAACATTCCGTGTCTATTACAAAGTCATTCACACCTTGAGACCGTCGTCGCCTTTGGTTAAATTCACTCTATCCGGGTTTTCTTTCAGCACATGCGGCAACACTGCCCCGCAATGACACGGGTTTGTCATGGCTTCATCTTTGTCCGAAACCAACAGACTTTGCTGGTATAAAGAGCAGCACAAACAACACCCGGTGTAAAAATAAGACAGACCCCAACTTTCCGCGTCAGTCTGCGTGCTGTAGCAACACGATAAACAACGATGCTCGTCCGTTTTATCCAGCTTGGCATTGACAATTTGCCGTCGTAACTCAGCGCTCGCACAGCAGGTCAAACAGGGTCCAATCAACGGCACACTGCTTGTGCCCAAAACACAGCACAACATGGTGCACTCGTTCGGGCTGCTGCAACAGCGTAGAAACCGACTCTGAGTCCGGGCATATAGCTTAGCTTGTATGCACGGGCAACAGCAGCACACACTGGCTGATCTGCAACACCAGTCTGAAACTGGCTGTTCCAATGCCCACGGTTTCAAACAGTGAAAAATACCAACAACCTTTGTCATGTAGATTACCTATCGGTTAATGCCGATTTATTTATAAGGCTGATTACGTTTGTCACAAATTTAGCACTTGCTGCTCCGGTTCAGGAGTAAAGGCTGCAGCTTGGGGCTGTTGAGCAACACTTCGTGTCCTAATAATTCTAATAATTGGTATCAGATTATCAAACATTTCACAAAACTCGCGCTTCAAATCGGAACAAAACTGTGAATCGCACCGGCAGCAGCCTTTCTCCCCGCCATTGTTCGCCGGATAAGATTTATGTATGCTCACTGCAATAATTCCGACAACATAGGTCCAAAAGTGTATGTGAACCAGAATTGTCACTGCCATGAAAGCTTCAAATACCGCCAACATGAAGAGCAGCATCGCAAGCACAGCAAGACCCACCAATCGTACTATGTCATCGTTGTTTGAATTTTGCATGTCGAATCACTCGTATGTACAAAGTTTGCAATGTCTACAAACAACACAGCGTATGTTCTAATTTATACTCTTTCAATTCAGACATACAATGCGCCTGTATGCTGACAAAACGTTGCATTTCGTCGAAATGCTGTGATGTTGCAAACACTGTACACACAGGTGGTAAACAATGAGCGTGGTAAACAGTGGTAACTCAAGCGGTTTGGGCGTGCGGATCCATCTGCGGTTTGCACAATGTCTTTTATTTGTAAGTACACGCACGTGCTCCAGACTGATCGTGTTCTATCGTGTATACAGTGCTATTCGCCAATAGTTGCACATGCCAAACATTGACATATGTGACCACGCGTACGATCGGTACGATCTCATGGAGTTTCGCGCGCAGGTCGTACCGCTCGCGCATGCACAAGTCGCGCTCACGGATAAAAACTGGAGATTCTTGCTCAGTGCTGTCGGTGTTAGCGACATCTCCGCCTGCAATGAGAAAGACGGAAGCGCGATGCTAAACGGCAAGTTTGACACTTACCCCGAGCACATGATCAAAATGCGCTTCGAGAAGGACACCAATGACTTGTTTGCAATTGCTACTATTTGTATCAAGCCGAAATAAAATTTGGGATGTGTTATGTAGTACACGGCAAACTAGTGAGGAAATGTGTACACAGGTTAAAATCTGTATTGTTTTTGTATATAAACAAACAAAATGCTTTTACTCAAGCAAATATCAATGCGTTACTTTGAGGACACAATGCCCACAACAAAACCAAAACAGCAGGAGCAGATTTTAGGCCCAGTGAAACTAGAATCTATGACATCCCAAGAGAAGCTACGCACACTGCTTGAGATGCAACCGGTGGACAGAGCACGCGCAATTCGATGGTTGCCAGAAAAAGACCAGCAAACAGTTTTAGATAAAATGAAAGAAGACAATCAAAGTGACTTTGAAGCGACAGAACGAGCAATGAAAGAAAGCCGCTTTTACCTGCTATTTACGGAGCGGGAATACACAATTCTTGGCTTATGGCGGGGTGCAGTTGCAACTATTGGCCCGTATACAGATGGCACCAAAACTCGCTATGGTTTGATACCTCACGACTCCTCAGCACCTGCACACGCAGTACTTTTTGCAGAGCCGTACGAACATGATGGTGTTAAGAAATGGGCATTGAAGGTTCGTCTTGCTGATAAGACAGCCATAACAACGGCACACATGTGGCCCACGAACACAAAACCCCACACTGATGTGATGAATTCGGCAGTGGCTGATGCAAGCGTAGGATGTGAGGCAGAAACTAAAGTCAACAAGACCAAGGGTAAAGACATCACCTTGACAAATGGTAAAGAAGAAACAAGGAAAACCAGGTTTGCAGTTCCTAAAAAAGCAAAGATCACATTTATGTGTGATCGGCCTGGTTATTACACAACAATCTATTGCTTTGAGCTTTCTCCAAAATACAACACAAGTAAGAAAGAGTTCAAAGACAAAACCCTGACTAAAATGGTGGCCACATACTTCAAGGATGATAGCTTTCAGTTTGGACAAACCACAGCTTCTGTTGGTAAGGATAACACCAAACAGTCACACAATGCGCAAAAGCAGACGGACCAAGAAATTGGTACTCTTGCGCAAAAAGACAACACTGAGTCTGGACAAACCGCAGCTTCTGTTAATAAACAGAACGCAAAACGGTCACACAATGCTGAAGCAATGAGTAATGAAACTGCTTCTCTTCCGATGAAAGATTTTTACAATTTACTGAACAAGAGACAGAAAACAACCTAAAAAAGGGCTTAGTGTCTTTAAAATTAGCTTGCAACAATAAATTGTGTCACAAAACCCATACAACGTATATTTCTCAACATAACTATGATTTTACAAGCGTTATTATCGCGTTAGCAAGTGCACTGTGCGACCTCGATTGTTCGGTGTCTAATTGTTCTGCCCAGTCTTCTAGCTCCATTTTGGAGCAGATCGGCGAGACAAAGCGTATTCCGCATTGCGTGGTTTTTTCGAGCTCGGGTGACATCTCGAGAAGCACACAGTTTGGGACAGCAAGCGCTTTTGCTTTGGGGCAGTCTTCAAGACCAGGTTCGATAGATTCTCCTTTGTCGAGATAAACATGTATCGCATGAACGGTTTTTCCGTGCTTACAGAACTTGCACAGCGCAAGTGTGTTGAGTACGCACAATGGTTTGCATTTGCAGTACTTTTTGAGCGACGACATGTTTGCGTGTTTCTTGGCCGTGGATGTGCTGCTGCACGAGCAGACAGATGGGATGTGAACTAGGCTGTGTGTGGCGAGCTCAGCCGGATTGACAGCCTACGGCACGTGGCCGCAAGGCTGGCACTTTTTAAAAAAATGTGATAAAAACGACAGCTACGGGCATTGACGCAGTTGTTTTGCGTGGGTTGGGTCAATGCGTACGGATCCGGAGTCACATTTGTCGGAATGCAGCAGGGAATCGGTGTGCTGTTCACTCTTTGAGCTGTTTGGTTGGATGCCATCCAAAGCAACAGCGGGCGCGCACAAGCAGTGCAGCGAGCACGTGTCGGCGATCAACTGCGCCATTTTCCAGCAGTGGATTACGGGGTACTGCAACAGTTTGCCAGACATTAAAATCCTTCAGCAGATTTTTGACGACGTGTGTATTCGGAGCATTGAGAATCTGTCGGTAACGGAGGAGGTGATCTCACCGTGGGGGTTTCAGGCAAACAGCATCAGCGTGCTGCACATGCCGGCAGCTGTCTGTGCGTGTTTGAGTGCGTATCTGCTGCATTTGAAGCAGCATTCGCACACGCTGTTTGCGTCGAGTGTAGTGGACAGTGCGGGGCAGATGTGTCTGGCGTACTTGGGCCACGAGGAGCAGAGCGGATTTGTGCTGCGCAATTTGCGACCCAAATTGAGTCCGGCGCAGGAGATCTCATGGCGCACAGGTGCTTTGGGCAAGTTGCTGGAGCTGCTGTGCACAGTGTCTGTGAACGAGCCGTCGTTGCGCCACTTTCTGCACATGCATCTTGTGCAAACAATCAAGAGTACATCGTACCGGATTTACACCCTGCTGGACGACGCTCAGCGCAGCGAGCGTGCGTACGAAATCAACGTGCTGTGCAGCTGCCAAGATCTCGAGAATTGCACAACCGCGTTAATTGCCTTGATGCAATCGTTGCACCGTGCTACGTGACGGATTTGGAAATTCAGCGGTCGTCATCACAAGGCCAAACAGATGGCATGGCTTGTGCGGGCGTCATTTGCATTTGCCATTGGCGAAATTGCAAATCCAACTTTTCTGACCTGTCCACTTTTGTGCAGAATTGCGCACACCATCACATACAATCCCTGCGATACATCGTGCACATAGACGTAATGTAGAAATATTCACAACCATATGCAACTACAGTTGCTGCGGTGTGCTGCATGCAAAGTATAAACCGGCATTAGGATTTCATAACACAATAAAAACAGTATATTACAATACGTGTTGTCTTGTCAAGTAACAATTCTCACAATGTTTCAACATCAGCATCATGCCTGTGACAGTGCAGCAAGCAGTTTACCTGCTGGAGTATCTTGTTGGGATGGCTTATTCCCAAACTTCCGGACGGCCGTCAAGTTGCTTTGATGGCGAGCCGTGTGGTGTTGTGGTCAGAGAGTGTACCACAGGCCAATTGAGACTTACCAAAGAGTCTGACAGATTTCCTAGACGCAATCAGCAAGGCATTCCTGTCTATGAGGGCAACACACGCGATTATGTTGACACAATCAACCCCCCCTATGGCTCGTCGAAGTTTCCTGAAATACCAACGGAGCAGCGGACCCAAGTTGACCTGTGCACTCAGGCGCAACAGTTGACTGCGGTGTTTCAGCAACGGGCAGAGTTGGTCAATGTTCCAGCGCTAAAGCAGCTGTATCTATATCTGGCTGCTGTGTACAGCACAGAATCGCCCTACATAAGGGCAGCATGTGTATTGTTTGACAACCTTGTCCGATATCGTGAGGCAGACTTTTGGTATGAGGACACGGATTACAGATTCGTCAGTTACGATCTGCTGTTGCGGACCGTGATAGCAATTCCCGATGACAATGACAACGAAGACAATGAATATTCATTGTTAACACGTTGTCGTGTCAAAGTCAATGTGAATATTTGCGACATCGAGAATGTGCTTGATGCTGCAGTGAATAATGAGCAGAAGCTCAATGAGCTGCTTGCAATAGAAAAGCCTTGCGACATCCAGGATGGGCTTGATGTGACCACGGGCAATGTGACCAGAAGTATGGACGCTTTGAGTTTAAAGTCTACCTGGCTTTGAATCAAATAAAAAGTGTTTATTTTAACCACCCTACAAAATTTGTCTTATCTAGTTTTGGTCTATTCACATCGTTAATCGATCGTTTCTGGCCTGCGCGCATCCAGCTGTTGTCTGCTACGCGTTCTCGGCAGCTGATGCGTAAGGGCCAAAGTAGATCAAAATGCTGCATGAATTGCGACTTGTTTCCTGATTTTGTCATCCACTTGACGCCTTTGAAAGCCATTATGCAGCTCACAACCGACGCGAGTACCACGACGTCTTGCTGGCAGTAGTTGATGACTCTGATTTTGTCGGTTTCCAGACCGGAAGACCACAATGTCGGTGCGTTGGCTCCACAGTCGCTTTTGTTTTCGCATCCAAATGCTGTTGCCACAGACGCAAGCTTGATTGGGAAGCCTTTGTGCACAAACACGTTGAAGCAGACATCTGTGTGTGTCTTGCACAGGTCTATGATTTGCGCGCCTCGATCCTGCAGAAGCGCGTGTAGCACCTTGAAATCGAACCCGCTACCGTTCCACGTGATCGGCAAGTAGCCGCTGTCGCGTCGCTCAATCAGATACTCGATCAAAGCGTCCAGTACGTCGCGATTTGCCGTGTTCATGACATTGTACGTTTTGTCATGCCAGACGCGCGGTGGGTTGCACTCGAGTGACCCACGGGTTCTGTTCAGCACTGTGAGCTCGACGGTCGCCGCGCACAACACCGCGGGCGCACGCCCGGCATCGAACAACCCGGTAGTTTCGAGATCAAAGCACACGTAGCCAAGCGGATAGCCGGCATAGCCGGTGTGCCTGCTCTGTGCGCTCCGCATCGGCGTCTTACGCACCGTCACACGGCAAACGCACAAATAGTTGCAAAAGGCCAAGGGTTGGAGAAATAAATATCAGAAAACCTTGCGGCGCTAGTACGGTGCTAGTACGGTGCAAGTGCGGTGCAAAATAAATGATATAAAAGTGCGTACAGGTACGCAGACTGCTCGACGTGATTGACCCCTGAGCAAGCTTGCTTGTCTACATGCAAAACAAACGGCAGTGATCTGACGTAATGAGGTTTCTCTCGCCCGCTGTGCACGTCCAACTTTGTTCCGCTCTGGGTGCAAGATTAGGCAACAAACTCGCAGAGCAAATATTGAGACGGTTTCCAACAGGACGCAGCGCTCTGTCAGTTGTCACGTGTGTTGACACATGCGCGGCATGTTTGCAGCCGTACGTGCAACTTTCGACGCACAAACTTTGCGACGGTGTGACAGAACTGCGATGCTACAACCGGTGCTGTCACAAACAATTGACACAGATGTACCTGTTGCCGTACTCAACGCACAAGCGCAAATACAAACTCAAATACGGAGTCAAAAGCGTAAAGACAGCCGTGTTTCAATTCAGTAAAAATACCGCTACGGTCAAGTTCATTGCGTGTGTGTGCTGCACCCTCTGTGCCTCGCGTGCTGACACCGACAGCTGTCGCGGAAACGCCTCTACGCGCGGATAATAAAACAGCAAACTACAACAATACAGAAAATACAATATTTATTCTTGATTGTTACGCTTGTGCATGCGTTTGCGTTTCGATGTCAGCGTGCCATTCCGCGGCGTCAAGTTCTGAAAAATTAAGTTTAAATCGTGGCACTTGAATATTCACAATATCGAGGCCATTGGAAACGGTACACAAACACAGCATACTTGCTGTCACGCCGTTGATAAAATAACTGTCAACGTCCTGGCCAACAACTCCAATGATTAGGTCATATATGTTTTTATCGGCCCATTCTCGAGCTTTGTACGTCTGCTCGTTGAATTTATAGTTTTGGCGTTTTCCGTTTGGGATTCTCGAGTGTAGCATGTCAAACACGTTGCTGTTGTCAATCTTTGTGAGCTCGTTCACCTTGTCGAACCACAGTTTGCGTTGGTCTTCGGTTGTATTGTTATCCTTTTTGAAATTGTTCAAAACAGTGTGTTCACACAACGCGAAAATGATCTGCCGCGTTGTTTTCAAATCTCTTGTGAGATCGGCACCGTCAAATTCATTTAGACCACATGAGTTGTATGGCGAGTTTGCTTTTGGTACATGACACAACAGTTTGGCCTGAGGTCTGACAAGTCGTATACAACCTTTGCTGAACAGCGCAAATGCACACGACGACGCTTCAAAAGGCACGTACGTGACAATTTTGACGTC
>Ga0181568_10000153_pt1 | contig 56154 bp, 45 predicted proteins | sample 101ome_20_FD_133758 | JGI IMG/M metagenome (GOLD analysis project Ga0181568, IMG submission 133758) | Coastal salt marsh microbial communities from the Groves Creek Marsh, Skidaway Island, Georgia - 101404AT metaG (megahit assembly) | ecosystem: Environmental > Aquatic > Marine > Intertidal...
CAAGTCGGTAATGGTTCTGCTTGTAAATCATTAGAGAAACCTGACAATGGAATGACAGACGGATCTGATTCAACCCAAGTCGGTAATGGTTCTGCTTGTAAATCATTAGAGAAACCTGACAATAAGATTGTAGTTTGATCATTGTTTACCCAATTCGGTAAGGGTTCAAGGTTCATATCGTTTGTGAATGATGCCAATGTCAAATCGTTCGTCATGGACGACAATGCCAAATCGTTTGTGAATGAAGACAATGCCAAATCGTTACTGAAAGATGATAGTATTATATTCGATTGTTCATTATCAAACCATACGGTGTTTGAACCAGTAAACAAAGTCTCTAATTTTATACCTTCTGCAGTTAAGTTTAAATCATCAACGAATGTTGATAAGGGGACTTTGTGCATTTCAAAAAGATTCGATGCGTGTCCGTCCCATACGTAATCGCTACCGGTTGAGATACCATCGAAAATAATACCGTTTCCTATTGTTGTATCTACTGTGATACTCTTTGCATCTGTGATTCTACCATTTGTCATTGTAATTATTCCATCCGATAATGTAGTGGAAGTAGTCTTACCAACTACTTGCAATTCACTTGTTGGATTACTTGTACCGATACCAATGTATTCTTGTGTTAAACCCTCCGTACCCCAGTACAATGCGTTGTTATTTTTAAATAAATATCCCATATTGCTACTTGGAGGATTTGCATCCAACACCGATTGTAAAGCAGTAGTATAAACGTTGTGTGAATATGAAGGATCATTGAACAATTGTCCTTTGCCAAATGTGGCTACTAATTGTGTGGCTGATAAATTTGGATCTGTATTTTCAGTGTATTTCACAAGTTCAAGGAGCTTCGTAGTTTCATTTATTCTGAAAGAATATCCCAATAACTCCGAAGCACTTATTGTTTTCGTAATATTCAGATCAGGTGTAAAGACATTTCCATCAATCTTCACATTTCCAGTTGTGTAAAAATCAGAATGAACCGTCACCTCGTCCGTAGAAACCAGTGTTAATTTCTTGTCAATGGAATCCATGTAAATTCTGTTTGCATCTCTGGTTAACTGAGCGTCTCCCAATATAACCGTCGCATTCAAGTCAGTTGGAGTTAAAGCTATCGCCTTGGAAGAACCACTTGAAGCCTCGAAATTATAAATATTTGATGAATCTACACCAAGACGGGATGAAGAAGATAAATTCAATGCATCGTTTCCATCAATCCCTCCACCATTCACAGTAAACTTAATTTGACCGTTAGTTCCTAGATTTAAATCTACATTCACATCTGGTTCTAAACTATCGTTGATAGCATAAACACCCTGAGTGATAATATTATTGATTATGAAAGCACCTCCATCAGTATCATACTCTGTTGTCATACCATTTAAAATGGGCATTTTTTAGTTGTAATCAGATAATATCAACTTAACGAATAATTAAAGGTTTCTGCTCTCAATTTATAAATTTGAATCTTAATGTTGTTATTCAAAAAATAAGAGTCGATGTTGGAATGTTTATATTTTCTTTTTATCCGTTAATTAAATAGCAAAGGTTTCACAATGAACGGTGGAGGGTTAAAAAAAATCACAAAGCTTGCTTCAAAAGGTAAACGAAAGCTTTTAAACAAATCAAAAAAAATTAAAAATTCATTTGTTGAAGGAGGAATCGGATTAAAAAATTCATTGTTAAGCGCTGGAATGGGGTTGCGAAGTTCGTTAAATGACAGAATGACACAAATCGGTATAGGAACGTACGTTAGCAGATTCATTTCGTTGATCACGGTTCAGAACATTATTGCGTTATGTGTAATTGCACTTCTTGTGCTGTTGGTGATATACTACTACAAGTTCAAAACCATGTTCACGTTTCGGTTTTTTACACCTTCGTATGTCATCAACATCGAATATTACAATACTCAATTTGCTGGAAAGTTAACCGATCTGATCTTGGAATTTGAATATTTAAGATTAAATCAATTTGAATACGACATTGTGGAGGATATATACACCAAAATATTGAATGATGAAATGGCGGGCCTTTTCGCGGAAATTCATACAATCTTAGAAAAACATGGAATCACTGTGGATATGACAAAATTTATTGACACCAATGACAAGATGGTTAAGTTTTTCAAGAAACGATTTACACATTATCGGAAAGAAATCCCAGATGAGGAGATTCTAGATGATATTCAGCTCATTTTTGATACCATGGAAACCATCATTTCAAAAAAAAAAGAGTTGAATACGTATGCAGAAACCGAAAGTATCCTAAACTATATTGATTTTCAAAATTTAGACATCGAAGCGTTTCAAGACAATAAGCTCTTCAAAGATTTCAGTGAGTTTTTTGATGTGAGTCTATATGAAAGGTATTTGATTGTGCGAAAGAATTACTCGAATAAAAACGTAGAGTATTTGGATAACGCATTACTTGATGACTCATTCAAACAACTTGTTAATGCCAAGAATAAAAGTACGGATAAATATGTTCAAACCATAACGAACAGTATGTTGAAAACGAGCCGAGCCGTGTTTGGTGAATCGAGTTCACATGGAGAAGAATTTGAATCCATAATCATTGAACTCGCAGAAATGTACAAAAGCGCAGATTTCGTTGGAATGTCTGAGACATGCTATCCGAAATTCGAAGAGTTCTTATACACATCCACTTTACCCAGAAACGGTGTGGTTGTATCTTCTTTCGAACCCATTACACAAACCGAGTTGTTAAATAAATTTCATCGCGTTATGGATATAACCAATCTCATCATGTATGAAAAAGTAATCAACACAGCGATGGATTTCACACTTCATTACATGCTTGACGAAGATCCCCAAAAGTACGATAAATTAACAAATTATGCCAAGTTTTTTATCACACTGAATGAGTATGCAATATACCAAGAAAACCATTTGGAACGACTAGACAGGTATAACAGAAGTCGTTGGCCACAGGTTAAATCACTTGAAAAAATATACCAAAATAAATTTGACACAATAAAACGAATTTTTATAGAAGAAAACATTCGCGATCAATGGAAAGAATACGTGCGTGCTAAAATGCCTCCTCTTTTTGCACCGATTGTTCATAGCATCGATAGATTGTTAGATATTGGAAATTTAGCGAAACTCGTTATCTAATTTGCAATATGATTTTCTGATATATAGTAACGACACGAAAAAATAAAAATGGGGTTCCCTGGATTCAAAATCCCAACACCAAAGATACCTGGTTTGGATGCCATCATGGGAGGAATCGGTTCATTGCTGAAGTTGATATTTGAATTATTTCCAAAACTGTTCAGGGTGTTACAGGCTATCATTTTCGCCATCAAATCTCCGATGGACGTTGTGAAACTGATCGGAAGATTGATTGTGTTCTTGATTATGGTAATATTTTCAATATGTTGGACAATCATTTTGAAGACCATCTTTGTATTTTTCCTGATGATTTTCGGAAGCGTAATAAACACCATTTTGTTCATTATCATGTCGGCGTTTTCGGTTCTGTTATACGCAGTCGATGTAAAACTTTTCAGAGGCTGGTTGTATCCAATCTTGTACTACACGATCACTGCTACAGAAAACTCTCCAGACGCATGGTTCGAAACAAACGGATATCAGGTTAAAAACTCATCCGAACGAAAGGTGATGTCGTGGTGGCCTTGTTTCAATGGATTTGTTCCAGACAAACGATATGCGAATCTCATATGCAAACCAACAAATTCACACGTACCCAATTTTTGTCCACAAGCAAACTTACAACGACTGAATCGAAACAAACGAACCAGTTCGTTACTAGTACCGAAGAAATTTGAACCTGATATGTTGTTTTTGAACTCGAGTACGCTTCAGAGAAAGGTCATGATTAATCAACGTGAGCGTGAACTAAAAAAATATCATGACAGTTGTACTGATTATATGGATCCATACAATCCACTGTCCAAAAACATTTGTACTGGGCTTGATTTATATTCTGGAAGCAACCGGAAAAAAATAAACGATGTTTGTTATACAACGTATTGTTCGAATGGAAAACGCGAGATGTTTTGCAACAAACTGTCAAAACCGGTAAGAGCCACAGAACCCTACGAAAATGAAACGTCACACAGTTTTCCACAAACGGTTGCATTTAATGCGCTGTTCTTGATGGTTTTAATAGGACTGATTAACTCCATCACGAAATTTACAACTAATTCTATGTAAGTCGGTTCTTTATTTAAAGTTTAAATCATTAGTATGAGTATACAATATCAAGTATAATGAGTCGTCCAACAGATACATATGATGTGATCGACGAAGTTATTGAAAACGTAGAACACGGAGACGTTATCGGCAATTGTAAGTGGTTTAACAAAAAGCTCGGGTACGGGTTTATCACTGTGTACACGGGTGAAAACAAAGGACGAAACATTTTCGTCCATCATTCTGGAATCAAACCTCTGAACAGTCATTTCAAAACACTACGCAAAGGTGAATATGTTCATTTCAACATCATTGAAGGAACAAATGGACCACAAGCCGTTTCCGTAACCGGAATTTGTGGAGGTCCTCTAATGTGTGACAACATTGAACGTCGTGATTACAAAACGTCCGAAGAGCGAACACAGTTTTCAAACGTAACACCAAAGTTGGATTGACTATATTTCAAGTTGATTCAAATTTTCAAAATGATTTTTGAACTTTTAAAAAAAGTGTATCAAAACAATATTTGAATTCGATATCATTTAAATTACATAAAATACAATGCATTCGTTTTTTAACCGAAATCGAAATATTTTTTATAGAGAAAATTTAAATTAAAATAATATTTAAATATAAATGGACTATACATCAATTTCACTCATTTTGATCTTAATTTCTTTGATACTAGTATTACTAGTATCGTTTTGTGTTAAACAACATAAAACGATTGAAAACTTCCGGTATACTTTAGGCGATTTGAATTCCTGGGCTAATGACGTTTCTCCAAAAACTCCACTCAATACTTGGTGTAAAAACGCATATGCAAAAGGTGATGACCTTAAAATTGGTCAACATTGTGTAGCTAATTGTGTCGGTGTCAACAGTAATATCAACAGTCAATCTAGTTGGTTTTCTGGTCCTAGAATTAGGCAAACAGCTTCCAACTTAGTTTGGGAAAATGCATCTAATAATACTACTAATGAATGGAATCCTCAACTCTCAAAAATAAACTATTGTGATAATGTACAAATTATATAAATGTATGTTTTCATACTACTCAATATCAATTGGATTAAATACTGTCGTCTCCCGTTCGTTATTGTAGAACAAGTGTTTCACGCTCAAGAGAGACACCGGTTCGTCCTTTAGTGCGTACTCCAGGTGCGTGCGCAACACGTTCATCCGAGTGCCGACGGCTGGATTCATCGCTCGACCATTTTTTTTGTATTTGTCCGGGTTGTAGCGGACAAACTTCACTGGAAGTCCCCCGAAACTCTGGAAGATATTCACCATGCGCGTACACTCACACTCCTCTGCGCGTTCGCGATGCTGATGTTCGTCCACCTCCAAGATGACCACATGGGTCCCACAATCGAACACAAAGTCAGGTCGCTCCTTCCCACATTCAGCGTGTTCAATCACCGTGTCACAAGAGTCATATTTGAATCCATTGTTGTCCAACCAACGCTTCACGAAGTTTTGTTTCGCCAAACGCGTCTTGTTGAACATGTCCGGCTCGCAAAACTGACACAACGAGTTCTTGTTCAAAATGTTCATCAAACGACAAGACGCACACTCCTTCTCCATCCAGTTGATGTGTGTGCTGGGATCACAATGCGACTCGCAAAATTCAGCTCGAAACGTTCCGTACAGTGCATATTCCTTACACTTCTTCTCACCACAACGTTTGTTCGGATTGACTATCATTCCAGATTTCTTGTGTGTATTACACCAGGCCGCATTTTGTCCCGGAATGTTGTATCTCGAGCGTGTCTCGCACCCCGGATGTTCGCACGTTTTGCTTACGACATTCACCATCCCGGTTTCTTTGTGGAGGAAACAGAACCGACCTTTCGTCTCACCGGCTTGGTTGTAGCTCGGTAAAGTCGCGCACCCCGGATGTTCGCACGTTTTGCTTACGACATTCACCATCCCGTCGTGTTTGTGATTGAAACAGAACCGACCTTTCGTCTCATTGGGTTGGTTGTAGCTCGGAAGTGTCTCGCACCCCGGATGTTCGCACGTCTTGTCTTTGACATTCATCATCCCGTCGTGTTTGTGTTTGGCACAGAACAGACGTTTCGTCTCACCGGCTTGGTTGTAGGCCGGTTGTGTCACACACCCCGGATGTTCGCACGTCTTGTCTTTGACGTTCATCATCCCGTCTTGTTTGTGCTTGGCACAGAACCGACCTTTCGTCTCATTGGGTTTGTTGTAGTTCGGTATAGTCGCACACCCCGGATGTTCGCACGTCTTGCTTACGACATTCATCATCCCGTCTTGTTTGTGCTTGGCACAGAACCGACCCTTCGTCTCATTGGGTTTATTGTAGATCGGTTGTGTCTCGCACCCCGGATGTTCGCACGTCTTGTCTTTGACATTCATCATCCCGTCGTGTTTGTGATCGACACAGAACCGAACCTTCGTCTCATTGGGTTTGTTGTAGATCGGTTGTGTCTCGCACCCCGGATGTTCGCACTTTTGTACCATTATGAATAACTACTCGATTAGGATGTGTTGATGTTTAGTTCGGTGGTTGACTTATATTGAAAAATGATTCGTCAAATTTTTCTAAAAAATAATTTTATCACTTATGAATACAATATGTTATCAAACAGACTAAGTATTAAATATACAGAATATAATCATTTATTTGAAAGAAATTGAAGATATATTGTATAAGTCTTCTTCAATGGATTCATGAAACGTATCGAATGGGTTTAGACATCGCAAACTTCATTTCAGATTCCGGTAAAACTTTGTATGGAGGAGAATACAAAAACAGTCGCATTTACATTCCCAGTAATCATGGAGTTCATGCGGAACTCACTTCGCTAGAACTTTCTGCAGATTGGCTTGTGGATATCAGTGATCAATATATTCGTCATATACGCGTTGGAAATTTGTGTATCTGTTCCATTCCGAATTCACACTGGGTAACCCGTATCGATGAAGCGGAACGTAATGTTTTCTTACATACAGGTTTTAAAGAATGGATATGGCTTATCGAACGAAACACGTTTCGCATCGAAATCGATAATGAATTGAAAACAGTTTGGATTGGAAACGTGTGTTCATTTGCAGATGTTTTAAAAAACACATGTCTGAAACGAATACTGACTCAAGAGGGATTCGATATCCTGAATCACAAAAATCACGCTCCGTCGTCACTGACAATCTATGCCCGCTGTCAGTATTCGATGGACGTCCTCGATGACTTTCACAGAGAGTACATTCAAAACAAAACATTCCGTAAAGACGAGATCGTTGCCATAAAATCTGTTGCTGGGAGTGGTAAAACCACTACGCTTTTAACAATCGCCAAGTCGCAACCCGAAAAACAAATTCTATACGTCGCATTCAACAAATCTCTCATTTTGGAGGTCAAGAGCAAATTGAAAATACAAAAAATAACCAATTTGATTCCCATGACGTTCGATGCACTCATGTACAAGTTGTTCACACACACCAGAGGACCGATTCAAGGAATTTCAGATTTGAAACCGTTTTCCATCGCCAAACACATCCCATTCTTTGAAAATAAACCCTTTAAGGTGAAAAAATACTATTGTGATCAATTCCGCAAATTTTGCAACAATACAGAGTATGATGACGTGAACGAGTATTGTGAGGAAACACTTGGACAAAAGAAACCATTGTTGGAACAACTCTGGAAGAAATGTCTCGACGGGAGTCTAATCACTTTCGATGGAATTCGAAAACAGGCATTGATATTTCGATGGTGTTTGTCATATATAGATACACATTTTGATATGATCATGATTGATGAGACGCAAGATTTTGATATGGTGATGTTGAAAATGTTTTTGAATGATACCACGATCCCAAAACTGTTTGTAGGCGACCCAAAACAATCCATTTATTCATTCAGAGGTTGTATCAATGCTTTCATGCATCTTCCAGAACATACAAAGGTTATCGAGTTTTATTCGACATTTCGTGTTGGAAATCCGGCGTGTAAACGAATCTCGAACCAAATTCCAAATTGCTGGATGATTTCGAAATCGAACTCACAAACGCATATTGTAAACAAATTCACAGATCCAAACTCTACATATACGTTTCTTGCAAGAACTTGGCGTGTTATCTTTCACGAAGCAATGATCACACCCAACGTATGGATATATGGATTCGACAAAAAAAAGGAAGAAATCATTGCCCTTCACAAGAAATTACAAACGATTTCAAATTTCGAGACGGAAATCGATGCGGACGACGATCTGCCAAACTTCCTGAAATCGTTGAGTTTTAATGAACTGGATCGTTTGATCAATTCCATCGAATCAAATTCAGTCGACATTGAAGACGCGCATGTTAAAATGTATACCGTCCACTCATTCAAAGGAATGGAAGATGATTATATTCGTATCGCTAACGACGTTTCCATTGAACAATCAGAAAACCTGTATTATGTTGCCATCACAAGAGGAATGTTAGAAATCGTGATCGACAATCCGTCTATGAACCACACACCAAAACTAAATACCAACAAGAGGTCAATCACGTCGAAGTACTTTGTACAAAACTCAAGTAATGAAGAATATACTCAAGACATGAACACAGACACACCAATTTCTGATATATCTTTCGACATGATGATGAAACATTGTTCGTCAGTTGTTTGAGTTCAATAAACACACGTCATTGGTTTGCCATTGTTCACAAAAATGTATATCATGTAAACATCTTCAAGTAAATGTACAAATTTCTTACTCATATTTATTTAAACAAAATCTTCATCAATATTATTCAATACACATTGAGATGAACGATGTTTTAAGTTCTTTTTTCCATGATGACATTCACAAGATCAATGAAATGAGTGTCTCTTATCAATCCACGCAAAAGATATACTCTAAACACACGTTAGTAAATCTGATAGTGAACAGTGAGTTGTTTAATACATATTATTCCCAAGTGGTAGATGAGTTGCTTGTCAAAGTGTTTGGAACCGACTTTGATACAAAAAAGATGAATTCATTCAAAGAAATGTATCATAAAAATGTTACATTATTGTGTCAAAATTTTGATAAAAGTGCCCTACAAGAGTCCCTTAAAGAAAGTCCAGAATTCAATTCTCACTTCGAGAAACGCATTGCAGAAGTTTATTTTTACTACACAGAAACTGATGTCAACAACGAGAACATGAATACTCTCATTCATAAAGTCAAAGAGATAGATTTTATGAACGATAATCATTTTGACAATGAACAAGAAGAAGATATGATAGTGAAACTCGTTAAAGAACTTATCGATTCTCAAGATGTTGAATACGTTGAAAATACGGAATCCGAAGATCCGTTTGTGAACTATTTCAACACGCGCTACATGCTTGCGTTCAAATCAGGAACTAAACCTTCCACATCTGAGCTATGTGAGTTCAAGCGATTTCGTGAGTCTAAAGAGTCTCTTGTCGATGCTTATCTTCAAACACGGTGTTCTTCGTATGATCCAGTGTTTCTAACCATCGTTGACACGTTTTTGGAACTGTTTGATAGAGAGATGACCGTGTTTGAATATAGAAAGTATGGTCAATTAGCGAGTCTGAATGATTCACGAAACGTTTTGGAGAAGTATCATAAGCTGTTCAATGATAAATACTGTATTGCTTCAAATTTGTACAAATTGTATTATGACGACATATTAAACCATCACGTGTTTTGTCGTACGTTTTTGGACTATGTGGATTTCACAAAAGAAGAGTTCTGCCAGAAGGTGATTGATATAATGATCCATACCGAAAAATACTCGAAGGTGATGAACCAAAAGATTGCATCGATTTACAAAAATTCCTACGAAGACGATATATCTGAAATCGATGCGGCATATTTCTTTTCTGAAATCATTAAAAAGAAATTACATTTGGAAGATGAAGAACTGCCACAAACGATTTCACAGCTCAAAAAACAAACTGAAGATCATCTAAATACATTGAACACAGTGTTTAATAAGGTGCTACACAGAGATGCTGATGTATTTGAAAGAGAACACTACATTTTCTATTTCAGAGACGGGTACACGAACATCGGGAACACCCAAATGGCAGAATGCAGATACAAAGCGTCGATTCGTGTTGAGAATGAACTTTATGACTCTATGGAGTATCAAGACGTGTTAAAAGAATGGTTGAAGGACTCTTTGAAAGTGAAGAATCATAGCGTATTGTACAAGGTCATGTTATACATTACAAAACTGGAGGATAAGGAACTGATTCGAAACAAAAAGAGTTTGCTCGACGAACTTAAGAAAGTCTTTGAAGAGTATTTTTGAGGTTTAATTTAGAAGACAATCGACAATCTTTGTAAGCTTCATAATATATATACATAATATATATATAACAAGAATGGAAATCAAAAATCTAAAAACAGGAAATCAGATTCTTTTTGGTGGCGAACAATTTAAACGATTGCTAAAGTTACAGGAAACCACTGGAGTAAAGTACTTCACCAAAAAGGATCTTGCGGCTTGTGTCTCTGTGGACAAAAAAACCAAAACCAAAACACAACAAAAAGTAAAGAAACTCGGCACTAATGCCAAACGAAAACAAAAGGGTGGTGTTCTTATCACTGCAGACACTGTGCGTAAATTTCCAGACCGTATAGATGAAAATGGTGTTACTCATACTGGTGAATCATCTGAAACAGAAGAGTGTCCGGTTTGTTTCGTGAGGTGGGATGATAAAACTGAAAATCTAATTCAGTTTCGAATCGATGAGTGTGGACACGAGATTTGTACAACGTGTGCTAAACGATGGTTTGTTCAAGAAAACAATAATGCGTGTCCTCTGTGTAGAGTTAGAGTAAATGTTGCAAATTTGAAAGAACAAATTGGAATAATTGATGTGTTCAAAGCTATAGCTGAAAAGAACCTCAATCAAATAAAGAAATATATTGAAGAAGGCGGAAATATCAATGCTAAGGATGAAGACGATAATACACCGTTACATCATGCTTGTGAGAATAACTTGCTTGAAGTTGTAAAAAAATTAGTTGATAAAGGTGCTGATGTCAATTTTCAAAATGAATATGGTGATACACCGTTACATTATGCTTCTTCGTATTCTGATCTAGAGATTATAGAATGTTTAGTTGATAACGGTGCTAATGTCAATGCGAAAGATAAAGATCATTTCACACCTTTACACTATGCTTGTATTAATAACAACCCACTGGAAACTGTGAAATATTTAGTAAGTAAAGGTGCTGATGTAAATCCCAAAAACAAATTTGGTTTTACACCGTTACATTCTGCTTGTAAGAAAAACTTACTTGAAGTTGTAAAATATTTACTTAATAAAGGTGCTGATGTCAAGGCTAAAGATAAAGATCGTTCCACACCTTTAGATATTGCTCTTATATATGGACATCAAGAAATTATTAATTTATTAACGAATAGAACACGTGGTGGCGGCAAACTCATTAAAAAATAAAAAACACACGGTTAACTGAGTATGAATCACTTTCAAACTTTTTTTGAAATTCATAATAAGATCTAAATACATAGAATGTTTTTAGAAGAGAATACCATATTACGCATCATTGTATTTGGTGATGGATGATATGATTGCGACACAAACCATCAAGAATAGTATGTTGAACATCAATGTTTTTGAAAACGTGTTGGTTTCCACGTTGTCATAGGGTTCACTGACTTGTTGTGGTTTTGTCAAAGTTGTACAAAATGGATATCTATTTCCGTTGGAGCAATACAAGTTGTAACAAGCATCTGTTAAACCAGTATTGCCGTATATTTGTGTTGTTGTACAAATATGTTTTGATATGTCATCGTACGGTGTGTTTTTAAGATCGCATGTTTGATAAAAATCATCACGATGTTTGGTATACTCGTCTACAATTTTCTGTTTTTCTTTATTTCCAGACATAAGAAAAGAATAGGATGGTTTAAATCGTTTTGGTACCACTGGTCCAACAATCGAATGTCCGCTATGAGAGCGATAAATGTTTGCTTGGGTACAAAATGACGGTTTGTGATGCGGTACCGGTTCGCAAACGATTTTACCAAATCTTTTACTCGGTATGGAACGATTTCCACATTTGTGCCATGTGAAGATACTTCGTTCGTTTATGTTATCCTTCTCGTACCCTCCATTAACGAACCATGCATCGGGTGGATTTTCTGTTGCCAAAAACAGATAGTACCATATTGGGTATATCCATCCTCGAAGCATTTTAACGTCAAGCACATAAAATATAGATTGAAAGATTGTTCCAAACACATAAAATACAGTGTTTACTAATGTGGTAACGATGATGAGAAAGATCACAAATACATGTTTACCAACAATGCTCCACACCACGCTACACATAACCAATATCAAAAACACCAAGATTCTACCGATAAATTTAATAAACTCGTATGGTTTCGTGATCACGTTTACAGCAGCAACAACGATATCCCAAAGTAATTTAAACAAATCAATCACATATTTGACAATTTTCCCCGCATCTTTAAACAATGAGCCAAGAGCGCCAAACATGGGCTTAGTTACTTAATTTCATAGATAATAATTAAGAAGTAAGATTGTTTTTCGCACACAAAAGAATGGAATTCGTTTGTTTTCAGTTGCTGTTGCTATATTTTCAAAAGCGTACTTAAACAGAGTTTTTTTAACTTGTGATTAATTATAAGAAAATGAGAACCCTGTTGATAATCATACTAATGTTCATTCTGTTTTTTTGGTATTATTCTACACAACACCTGAAGAAAAAAGAGGATTTCCAAGTAATTCAACTCGAACTATCCCAAATAACCGATCAAACGTTAATGGACAAATATCCGATATACGTCGAGGATAGAATTGTTGCTGTGAATGATGTGGTTTCTACTATTTTTAAATACAGTTACATCACAAAAAAAACGCTGAAAATTACAGAAAATGTTCCTCACAAATGTATGTCCAAATATAGTTTGATCCATAACACATTTGGTGAAGAAATGAGAGTGTTACTAACAAACACATCAGATACAGTAGACATAATCGTCGAGCCCGACCGTTTGTTAGTAGTTCCATACCAATGGAGTTATACGCTTGACAGAAACATGGATGTAATAGAGTTATATGATTTAATTCATTGGTTCTTTCATAGCATATGATGAGTCGCTACTCACTTTTTCAAATCTGGGTGTATCTCCCTTTTTCACATTTTGTTTGAATTTCACGGTTTTTGTTTCTTGGGTGTATGTGTTTGTGTGCGAATGCGAATGCGTATGTGTATTCGTGTACAATGTATTTACACTGGCGTCAATATGAGGAACATAACTCAAGCATGTTTTGTGAAATTTTACGTTGAGTTCAGCTTCATCCTCATGTAACAAAAAGGGTATTTTCAACATGCATTGGAAAACAATATTCTTGTAAATCGAACTGCTGTATGTGAACGTTAAATAAAAAGAGTTGTATGCAGCAAAAAGAAGAATTTTTTGATTGGACACATCATAAATATACTCGAGGTTTCTACAAAACCTTTTTTCGGATGAACTTGAGCGAACAAATTGCCAGAGAAATGCAGAATCCAAATTATAAAGTTGATCGATGCATGCATGAGTTTCTTCTCTGGAACGCAACAAAGTAAGTGTGTTTTTCATCTGATTCACATCGATAGATTTTTGAATAGTTTTTTTATTGGTATGATGAGTCATTGTGTTCAATGGATGATTGATTGTAGCAAAAAGAATATATACTTCAGTTATCAGTTTGTGAAACAAATCGCCTTCTCCATTACACGTAGATAACATGTGAAGCCGACTGGATACAAAAGCTGAAACGTACGTATTTCTTTCTTCCGCGAACAATTTACAAAAAAGTTTCACAATATCAATTTGGATTTTTCGTATCGCACTGAATTTAAACTTTTTGATTTCAAAACAAATGGATTCTAAATTTCTGGCTCGAACCAAGGTTTCCATCTATAGTTGAATCACCATGATATATAAAATTTGAATTTTGAACGAATAAAATTATAAAAAGCTTTGCCACAAAAAATCCATAACAAATAAAACTACGAGCATATAAATGGAATCCAACAATACGGATGAAATACACATTTCTTCAAAAACAAAGAAATGTGCTCATTGTCTGCAAAAAAGTTCGATGAAATTGAATTGTAAATTTTGTGATCGACTTCATTGCTTGAGATGCATTCAACCTGAAATTCACAAATGTGAGAAACTGGAATCTATGAAAGAATCATTGAAGAACAAATTATCAATGAAACTAACGAATGAAAGATGTGTGAAGGCAAAAATTGACGCTATATAAAAACTGAAAATATATAAGCATAAATTATAATTAATATGAAACCAGATCTGAATATGAATGATACATCCGAGCCCATTTTAACCGACGTGAATCGACACGTTGTTTTCCCAATCAAATACCATAACATATGGAGCATGTACAAAAAAGCGGTAGCGTCGTTTTGGACGGTTGAAGAAATATCATTCACGGACATTGATGACTGGAATAAACTCTCCGAAAACGAAAAAGTATTTTTAGAGAACACACTCGCATTCTTCGCAGCAAGTGATGGAATTGTGAATGAAAATTTAGTGACACGATTTTACAACGATGTTCAAATTCCAGAGGCAAAATCATTTTATACCTTCCAGATGGCGATTGAAAGTATCCACGCTGAATGTTATTCATTGCTGATTGATACTTATATCAAAGATGAAACAAAGAAACACATGTTGTTTACATCTGTTGAAAATAATCCTGCAATCAAAATGAAAGCAGATTGGGCATTAAAATGGATTGAATCGAGTGAATCCTTTGCAACTCGCCTCGTTGCGTTTGCAATCGTGGAGGGTGTGTTTTTCTCGGGAGCGTTTGCATCGATTTACTTCATGAAGGAAAAAGGTATTCTACACGCATTAACATTTAGCAATGAACTTATTAGTAGAGACGAAGCTTTACACACTGAGTTTGCAATCATGTTGTATTCGATGCTGAACGAAAAGTTGTCTCAGTCAGTGGTTCATTCCATTTTTGAAGAGGCGGTTTCCATCGAAATAAACTTTATCGTAGATTCATTGAAATGTAGTATACTGGGTTTAAACTCAGATTTGATGAGTAATTATATCAAATTTGTAGCAGACCGTCTTTTGGTACAATTGGGATATGAGAGACTATTCGGTATAACAAAATGTCCGTTGGATTTCATGGAGCGGATTTCGATTACAAATAAAAGTAATTTCTTTGAAGTTCGCGTTGCCGAATATAGTAAAGCGACGATAGATAAATCCACACTCAAGTTTGATTTCACAGAGCCTGAAGACTTTTAGGAGGTGGCATAATGTGATCTTTATATAAAATAAGCTTCTTGTAACATTTGTTGATCGTAACTTCAGATATTTCACAAGCTTTAGAGATATCTTTTTTCGTCACATTATATTGATTCAAGGAACAACATAAATAAATACTTCCAGCTGCAATGGACGGTGGAGCATTCTCCGACACAATAGAGTATTCATCAGCTTTTTTAACAATATACATACACGTATCCACAATTTCTGGTTTGTTCAATTTTGAGCAAAACCTTACGATAAAGTCTGATGGACTGGTTGAAGCAACATTTGTTTTCATTATCTCATGAAACTTTTTACATCCTCTTGTCATTGTGGTTATTGACAAATTAAAAATGGTTGCAATTTCCTTGGCGCTTCTCGGAACGCCATTGTTTTTACATGACATATATATGCTTGATGCAATCAAACCGTTACGGTTTTCTCCTCGTGTAATTTTCTTTTCTGATAGTTGTTTATACAAAGATTTTGCATCTTCAATAATGCTGGGCGATATTCCTCCACCCGAAGCTTTGCAATTGAGTTTGTTGATCACGTTATACAAACTGCGTTCTTTGTATGGCATAGAATTCCACATATGATACTTTCGTATTCGTGACAGCTGATAATAGTTTTTAGACATATTTTCATTTCCTATGATTGAACCGAGTGAAGACTTGGGTAAAAACACATTCGTTGGCATGCCACACCGAGTTGGGTTACTATTCTTATTATCTTCTGCACCATAATATCTCCATTCTGCACCGAGATCAATATTTTTCGATTGAATTGTTCCACATTCTTTGCAAATTGTGTTGTTTTCCTCGAAATCAAAAGAGCTTGATTTGCAGGCTTCGTTTGAACAAACTGCGTGCAAGTCTTCAGAATCTACTTGTATTTCGTCCATGATAGTCAAGTCTTTTAAAAGTTTCCACATTTCGTTGTCGTCATATTCTTCAAAACAATCCATACCAATTGTATGCGGTGTTTGAATACTTAAATATATACTCTTATCTATAAATGCTTGAGCTGTTCTCAAATTTTTTTTTACAACATCACGACGATGAAGATGTTTCGTTTCCAAGCAACGAATACATATCGATAAAAATAAACGTCGAAAACTATCGTGAGTCTGTAGATCAATCTATTTATGCATATAAGTCTTTGAAAACTGTGGTCATAATATACGATTCCCCAGATGTAATAAACAACTTTTTATATCTATTCAGTTACAAAACTTGCAACATGAAACATGTATCAGACATTGAAGATATGCTGATGATCAATGACTGCATATTTCTAAATTAGAGACAACTTTTTCGACATATTCTTCTGGAATTAAATCAAAATCAATTAATGAACGATTGTGTTCAAACTTTGTTCTTAGACCATTTTCGTCAATGTATTTATGTATTTCGTCCATATTCTTTTGTATCAAACCATTTGCTATTTTTTTTGAACATACGCATTTGATGTTGTCAGACACATCTCCTGTGAGTATTTTCATCGTCAAGTCTTTCCAAGGTTCCCCAGTTCCTCGTGAACAAATATTGAGAGATTTTAAATTAAATATTTGTACATTTTTCTTGTTAAGTTGCAGATAATCGTTATCATTTGTGATTATGATTGTATCAATATCACAACACTTTGATACAATCACACTGATTATGTCATCTGCTTCCATCTCATCGAAACAAACGAATTGGTTGTTATATTTTGCGGTTATCTCTGGCACGATCTTATCGTAAATAAGATTGAAAAAAGATGCTGGTAAAACCTGACACTGTGAAAGATTGTCGCGATTCGATTTGTATTCCGAATCTATCCGTTTTCTCCAAATGGTTTCTCTTTTACAATCACCAACAAAGATCACATGTTCTGGAAAAACCCCATACTGTTTCGTGAGCTTGATCAATTGTGGCTCGAATTTCTCATAGAAACGGGTCAAAAATTCGTCATCTGTCAATGATGTTTTAGAAAATCGACACCATGCTTTCAATGCGTGATAACGATGTAAAATATAATAAGAGAAGTCAATCAACATGATCTTATCACCGTGTATTCGAATCATAGATTGATTATACTTTATTTAATTCTATTTTGTTTAATTCAAATTCAAATCAATTTTCGAAACAATAAAATGTAAATGTACACCAAACATGTTACACATATTACATATGACGTTGGAATCGCATAATATTCATTCATCACACAAATAGATGCTGTTGATATGAATGACGTAATAAGAATCCATGCAAGTATTTTTACATTTTCCGGATACGGTGTGGAGTGATTATTCATTGCTTGGTGATGTGTCATGAGCAATACAATGAAGAACACAGTGTACGCTACAATTACTTCAACCACACAAGAGTTCATAATTATTATTTATAGTAACAATAAAATTATCTCACAAATCATGGGATCATCAAGCGTTTCGCAATAAAATGATAAGTATGCAAAATAAATACACGATGTATAACAAAGTGAATAAGAGAAAATAGGATACAATTAGTCTCGCAAAGTGAAGGTTCATGTTTGATTCCATATTCAATACACGTCATGTCTTAAAATAGTTATTTAAAATTTGAAAACTATATCATGTACAAATACGCATCAAGAATAGATAATGGGTATACCATCTTATTTCTATAAGATATCTAATCATTATAAACATGTGATCACGTCCAACATACCAAAGTGTGATCGAGTATTTTTGGATTTCAACGGTATCATACACACATGTTGCTTCAAGCTTCGAAACGATGTTTCATTAACATTACCAACGGAGGATTTCGAAAATGAGTTAATACGTCGTGTGATATTGTATACAAAAGAAATTTTGGAAAAAACATCACCCATAAAGGAAGCGCATGTCTGCATTGATGGTGTTGCTCCCATTCCTAAGATTAAACAGCAGCGGAAAAGAAGATACACATCTGCATACATCAAATCGGTACTTCATGATAACTTGTATGAATGGGATACAAACGCAATATCACCAGGTACCAAATTCATGAAAAAATTAGGTGACACGATCAGTAAATCGTTTGAAGCACAATATGCACCATATAAAGTTTTTGTGTCTGGGTCCGACGAGAAAGGCGAAGGAGAACATAAAATATTCGATATTATACAAAAAAGTCAAGATGTAAACAACATTGATATCATATACGGACTTGACGCAGATTTGATCATGTTAAGTTTGATCTGTAAAAAAAGTAGTATTCATTTATTGCGTGAGCCTCAACATTTCAATTCAAAACTTACAAATGACTTTTTAGTTTTGAACGTCAACAAACTTCGTCAAAGCATTGAAACATATTACCAACACAAAATACATATCGAATCCTATGTGTTTTTATGTTTTCTATTAGGAAACGATTTTCTTCCAAATCTGACATATCTGACGATTCATAATAACGGTATTGAGGAAATAACAAAAGCATATATCTCAGTTCATGATGAAATGCAAATGAACATTATAGAATTGAACAGCGACAATCGTTTCCAGATAAACATTCATATGTTGTCCGCACTTATTGAGGTGTTAGCTTCAAAAGAATCATGTGAATATCAAAAATGTCATCAAAAGTATTACTCAAACAGATTTATTTACAACACAGAAAAGTTAAAATTAGAAAACTATGGTGTAATGAACAAAAGTCAACATTGTGAGAAGATGTTTTCGAATACAAATTGGCGAATGAACTATTATATCAGATTGTTCGGGATGGGTGTTTACGTCGATACTTTGGTTTCTAAAGTGACGAATAGTTACTTGAATGGATTAATTTGGAACACAGATTACTATTTCAACAAAATGTGTAAAAATAACTGGTACTACCCATACGATTACTCCCCCACAATTTTGGACTTATCAAACAAGTTAATGACAGATAGTGATTTCTTGAATACGTGGAGAAAAGACACACACACGGACATTCATATCACTCAAGAAATGCAACTCTTGATGATAATGCCGATACAGTCAAAACATTTGTTGTCTGAGAAGAGTCAAAATATAATGACAAATATTGAAACGCGTTACATGTTTCCTTCGAGCTTTACGTTCGAAACATACCAGAAAAACAAACTGCACGAGTGTCATCCAAAACTTCCACAGCTGAATATAGCTGCTCTTTTAAAATCCAGCGGTGAAATTATTTGAAATCAACTTCGAACATGTTTTCGTCACGCAATATGTGTATCTTTGTATCTTCGATTCTCTGAATTTTATAGAAAATGATTTTCTTTTTATTGACGATTCGTTCATCTCGAGATAGCCGATGATCAAACAGTTTTAAGTTTTGAGATAAAATCGTGATTGCGCGTTTTTCGGTAATGTCGTTCAAATATATGTTTGCTTTACAAGGAAGATAATACAAAATTAACTCGGGTAATAAATCATATAATTTATTTACGGTATTGTTCTCAATCAAATCTCCTTTATGAAATTCTTTCGTATCGCTCAGTGAATTCAATCCGTAACACTTCAACAATTCACTGAACACATCTTCCGAAGGCAAATCACAGAAAAGTTGAAGAAACTTCATGTGAAATCCTGAACTTACATTAATTTCATATAAAAAAACACAAAGCGATATTTTAATATTGAAGATTTTTACGCACAACACTAAAATGTCTGGGACGGAGATGGTGACACACTTTTCAAATATTTAGGCGACTTTCTTTAACTTTTGTTTTGAGGAAATAATGTCACTCAAAGATGGTCTTATTATAGACATGAAAAAACTTTTAGTTTCACTTGGTTTTTCGTCTGAAGTATTGTTCTGGTTACGCTGAATCGAGAATGGATTCAATGGCGGTGGTGGTGGTGGTGGTGGTGGCGGTGGCGATAGTGATGGTCGATGTGGTTGATAAGGTTGTCCTTGTGATTTTAATGACGTTGATTGTTTTGTGAGATCGTGACATATGCCATAAGGTTCTAATCTCTTTATTTGACAAATTCGTAATGTGAAACCGTATGATGAGTCGTTGACCCATAAACTTTTTATATACAAAATAATGCTAACCGAGTCCGTTTGTTGAACTCGTGTGTATGGAATGGTTTGTCCTTGTATATCGAAAACCACTGTGTCCTCGTTTATATTAATCACCTTAAAACTGTTATCCACAATAGTTTGAAATCTTTTCTTTCCTGAGATGAGATTGGAATACTCATGATGTTGTTTGATTCGGTTGATGACCGAATCAAACAAGGATTGTAGTTTAACACTTGTGTTCATTTTCGCCGATACGTCTCGGAACTTGATGGAGGTTGGTTCGCAGAAAAACACTAACAACTTGGAGATTTTGCACAACATAAATGTATCTTCGTGAAATAAGTCAAACGATATGTACGAATGTGGATAGGTAACTGGTTTCTTGATATTTATTTTTTTATGGTTAATTTCATCGAGAAAGTAAACCCGTGGATAATGAACACTTTCCATCATAATACAATCATATGTGAAAAATGTAAATATTTCATAAATCCCTTTTCAATTCTACTCAGATATGAATAGAGTATCAACAACAGTGATATTTTCATATATGTATTATCAAAAGAAAACACAAGTACACCATAGTTGTACTAATGAACCCGACGAGATAGACAGAAGCCATGTCGGATTATTTATTTATATATCAAACTAACAACCTGCATAAAATATGGTTTGAAAAAAATGAGAATATTCAATGTATGATACAGTGCATACCCGAATTTTGGAAAAATGGATGACCTTGTAGAATCTGTGAAGAAAATCAGTTTGGAACCATGCAGCGATGATGAATTTCATCGTAAAAATTTCGTGAAGGCCGAATCAGAAACAGAAGTTTCCGTTTCGAAAAAAGGAAACGGAGATTTTATTGAAAATGAAATTCTGATTGAATTATCTGATGGAAATAATGTATCATTTAAAAAACAGTTTACTATTGATAAATCAGGGAAAATTGCTGGATTTCACAAAAAAAATGAAAATCATTATCATATCATAGATTCAACAGAAGGTGTAGAACACCCAATTGAAAGAAAAGGTTGGAACTCTCTGCGTCTTAATTTTGAAGTGTATTTAAAGAAACACTACTCTTGTATTAAAATTCAAGCAAATTGGAGGGGATATAATTTTAGAAAAAAAAATGTGTTGGAACCTTGTTACATTAATGAACTTGATATTGATACACAAACTTTAATAGAGTGTCTGAAGAAAGATTATTTAACAAATGGTAGAATTGAATATTACAAATCAACATCTACACAAAATCTCAATTTAGAGGATGGATTTATGGAATTTATTACTGCTAAATGTATTAATGGTGATCGGGTGGGAGAAGGACATTGTCCTATTGATGTCATTAAAGATCATGAAGGAATAGATGTATTATGTGTTTGTTTAAATGGAATGCAAACAAATGAAAAATCTATTATGCAAAATTTTAGTAAATGTGGAAATAATTTAGATACATTGTTTGATAATGGTAAATATCAAGAAGCACTTTATCTATTTACAAAAGAATATTATAAAAAATTATTTAACGTTAAAAAAACAAAAAATGTTCAAAAGTTATATTATTTGGCGTTTATATCTACAGATATAAATGTATATATGTCTGTATTTAAAATAAATTTAGACTGTATTTTAAATATCAAATATGAAAACATTACAAAACAAAAAAAAAGTATTAAGTTCAAAGGTTTTATTGATGATAAATTTGGCATCACAACATTATTTAAATCCAAAAAACGATTAGAAATAAGATTAAATAAAGAGATTCTAAATTGTTATAATACAATTCGATTAATATGATTTAGACAATTTCCGTTAATTTCTTTACAATGAGATCAACTACTGGAACTGAAACTGCATTTCCAGCCAATTTATATAACGCACCATCACAAACATCTGGAAGTTTATAATCTTTTGGAAATCCTTGTAGATTAAAACATTCTCTTGGGGTTAATTTTCTGATACCTTTATTATCTTTTAGAAGAGGAACATTATGTCCTCCTCCACCCATATTAGCGGTTAATGTTGGACAACAATTACTCTTATTTTCTCTTACATAAAATCTTCTATATTGATAAAGTACATTTTCGGATATATTTTTAGTAATGCCTTTTTCTATTTCATCAAATACTTTAAATATATCCGAATAGTAATATTTATCATCAACATTTTCTTCTAACATATCACATATTTTTCCTTGTTCTTGTTCTGGAAATTCAAAGTTAAATTTATCATATTTTTCTTGATCACGAAACCCTATTATATATATTCTTTCGCGATGTTGTGGAATATTGGTTATCTTATTAGTATCAAGAATAGCACTTTTTATATGATAACCTTTTTCTTGTAAATTTTGCTCAATAATTTTATATGTATGTCCTTTATCATGTGATTTTAAATTTTTAACATTTTCTAAAATAATTATTTCTGGATTGTGTTTTTCTAAAATTTCCACAATTTTCCAAAATACATTTGATCTTTTGTCATCAAACCCTTTTTTCTCACCAGCTATACTAAATGGTTGACAAGGGAATCCACCACATAAAAGATTATGTGAAGGTATATCTGATACATTTATAGTATTTAAATCTTTAATAGTAAAGGTATGAGTCGGATTATTTAATTCATAAATTTTTTTAGAACATTCCATCATATCATTTGTAAATACACATTTGAATTTATTACTTTTTTCAAGTGCTAATGTAAAGGCACCTGTTCCTGCAAATAAATCAATAAACTTTAACTTATTATCAACAAAATTTTCAACTTCTTCGTGTTGTTGATGTTCCATTGTGTCTGTATTAACATTTACTTCGTTATTATCAACAATCAATTTTATATTATTTAATTCTTTTATTTTTTCTTCAACTGCTTTATCTACAAGTGTCTTAATTTTATCAGCATTGTTTTCACAAGGTGTTTTACGTCTATGATGAGAATCATAGTGTGATTTTTGAGAAAATTCCTTACCACATCGTTCGCATGAATATTTAACCATTTTTGTTATATATTGTTAATATATATGTTATCTTTAAATTAACTTAAATTAACAATTTCTGTTAATTGTATAAATCTTAGAAAGTCTGTGTTTTAAATGTTCAAAGGTGTAAATCAATTTTTAATCATATCATTCTTAATACATCTTCAATAGTATTTTACATTCAATCAGTTGTACAAAGATGTATCTTGTACATAATATCAGTGTTCATGTGTCAGTGTATTAAAAATTGATTTTTTAATTTCAAAAGTTTGGTACCTTCAATTAACAGTAGAAGTAATGAAGAAATCAATAATCAACAACAACTTAGAGAAAAAATAGAAACTTGTCGTGCTGGCTTGAAATGGACTTATGATCATGAAGATGCTCAACTCATGAAAGAAGCACAGGACGGTTTAGAGTTTAGTGATATCGCTACAAAACATCAACGTACTATTTCAGCTGTAAAATCACGTGTGATGTCAAATGGTCTAAAAATGATGACTGAAAGCAATCTAACTCTTTCGGAAGTATCTACTCTGATACATATTTCAGAAGAAGAACTGTTTCAGCATGAAAACGAAAATGAACGTATGGTGTATCTCAACGTCAGTCCATAATAAATATGTCATTTCTTTTTTATGATTTCCATACAGAAACAAAAACTGGGTCCGACTTTAATCCATCAAACCAATTCATACCAGGACCGTATCGTTCGTTTTTCAAATAAATGTCTTCACACTTATAACCTTTCATTACTAGTGTTCTCTTAAAATATTCATAGTCATCCTCAGTATTGAAATCATGTTATATAATTATCATCCGTATTTTGTCGAGAATATCTGGTGAAGTTTTCATTGTATTGACGAAACTACCTTCACTATCAACGACAATAACATTAAAAGGTAAGTTATATTTCTTCTTGAAAGCATCATATGTCATGCATTTAACAGGTACTGAACCATTTACTTGTGTGTCGTAAGTGTACCAGTCTCTTGAATATAGTTGTACAACAGATATTGCTGAATTCTCTACTAAAAACCCTAATTTATTACTTTCCCTATTTTTTAAAAGTGTATTTAACTCGCGAGTTGATGGTTCAACTACTACATGCTTTGATTTATCTGAAAGAATAGTGTTTATCACACACGAGTTTCTCCCTACTGAACCACCAAATTCCAAAACACAATCATCATGTTTCAAGTGTTTAACAGTCATAATTTGTTCTGGGATTCCAATTTAATATTCCCAGTAAACCTGAGTTGTGAGTGAATTATTTCAAGTTTATCCATTTGCAATGGTTTACGTTTATAAATATTTTTTTTGACCCATTTATAGAACTATTTGGTCAGAATCACTGTCCACAAACACCATTTGGATATATTTCCGACGAACTGACAAATGAAAACTCACCTAAATATTTAACATCGTTTTTTGATGAATTAGATAGAAATTGGAAACTAAAAAACACTAAATGGGTTAAATCGTTCACGAATGATAGAGATGTATTTATAAGTACTCTAAATGAACGATTGAATCAGGCAATCCTTGATTTTCTTAAACTGAATGAGGAAATCGACGAAGATTTTTAACTTGGCACAGCTAATTTAGTTTATATCGAATGTTTCAAAAATATGACCATAAATGAAGTTTTTATCGATTCATAAAAATAGATATAATAAATCGTTATTAATATAAATGATGATGAATCGTCGTATAATGTACGTATCTCTGGTATGTATAATTGTTTTTACAGGATCTTTATTGGCGTTTAGTACATACGTCAAAGATCACTACACAGAACTATCAGATTACGATGTGCCAATAGATTCCTATGATCTAGATTCCAAGGATTCAGAAATAAAACTCTTAAAAAAAACAATAAACGAGTTGTTGCACACTTGTGAATCCAGTGAATTAAATAAATCCGATTGGATTCACGAACCTGAATTATGTCCAGCACCAGTTCCATGTCCAGCACCAGTTCCTTGTCCAGCACCAGTTCCTTGTCCAAAATGCCCTGAACCAACACCATGTCCATCACCCAGTCAAAAAGAAACTACCAACACATTGGATGAGATCGTGTGCGAAACAAATAGTGAATCTGCCTTAGAAATAGACATCCCTGAAGATCACCGGTATAAAGATTGGGCATTGTTCAATCTGGATAGCAAATATTTTGAAGTAAACAATGGAACAGAAATTAAATCTAAAACGAACACATGGACAGATTGTCTGTATTCATGTGAGACGAACAATAAAAACTCGTTTAAATTTGATGCTTTTAACTCTGATGGATGCGACGAAAATACGTGCACATGCGCAGATACGAATGTGAATGATGGAAGGTTCAAAAACCCAAACGAACCAGATTCAGATGGTAAATATTGGATGGGTGGAGTTTTAAATTTTAACAAACAAGAGTCAAGACCACCATTCGCATGTGCATATTACGAAGACGAAGGTCGACGAAGTCAGGAACGAATAGGACATGGCACGTGTAAGGATACATTGAAAAGTGGAGGGGGGTTTGAACAAAGAGCGAAACATATCAAGGACATTTTGAAAACACAGAGACTTGAAGGAAAAACATAACCAAATCTATCTACAATCTGGTATCACCTACTTTTTTATTAACGTACCGTTTTTTGTGTTTTGTCGCTTTTGAAGACTAGCTGTCATCATTTGAATCGAAATATATACAGTAATACACAGTATTGAAAACGAAAAAGTCATTTTATTAAATATCGCTCGAGAGTCAATATTGTTCTGTTGAGCGGTGACTCCTGATGTCATAGCAGTTACACCTGAACCATTCGAAAAATCTGCAGGGGCTGATAGCGCTTCTCCGCCTTTCTGTACAGACAACGTCGATAACTGTTTCTGTAGGTTGGCTAATCTAGACATCATTTTTATTTTCGAGAACGGGTTATTTATAAAGTTTGTAATTACGATAATAGAAGTCATGATGAGCAAAAGCAAAAAATATATGATCACATCTCCCATAGGAAAAGGTGTCGTTGTTTGATCAAATCGAATTGTTTCTGATGATTCATATGTGTCAATTGAATTGATTAAGTTATCATAAAACTCTTTTTTGATATTATTTATTCCTAGCGATGGACCTGTAGAATCAAACTTGGTATTATAATATTCATTGACGATGTTGGTCAATTTTGTCAGCTTCGAATCTATTTTTTCAATTGTTCTTTTGTTTTCAATATATTTTCGCTCAGAATCTGTGTTACTTTTTAAAGAAAATGTATTTAATACAACAACAGACAATAACCACACGCATACATAAATGACAACAGACATCATTTTGTCATATTCGAGAAGACTTTCAGCATCCATTCTTAATTAATCTATCAAAATAAATTATTTAATCTAATTGTTTGTATTTGTTTGTAGATTTTTTTGTGCTTTTACGAACGAAAAACTAATGTCGGTCCCATAATAGACCCTATGAATGACATTCATCAATATCAGAAACGAAAGTATTCCGTATAATGTCGTCAAATCCGAATAGGATTTACTGAAATTTAACTCTATTTGCTTAACTTCGGATTGACCCAACTTTTCTTTCAATGTTTTGACGTTAGCACTTGCTTTTTTGACGTTAGCAGCATACGTACGCATTCCGTCTTGGTCAAAGTTCTCTAACTTTATTTTAAATTCTTCAAATGATATATATTTGCTTAAATTGATGGGGGATTCGTTTTCGTCTTTTAGTACGTTCAAACTCTCTAATCGTTTGGAATGTTGATGATATGAATATTGAATGATTTTGGCGACGTTTCCCAGAAACATAGTCTTCGTTTCACTAGAACCATTTTTCATGATCTGTTTCGTGAAATACTCTATGACTCGAACATGGTTTCTAGAAACATCGTATACGTATGTAATAATGCAAGTTTGAATTAACTGAAGTTCTTTCGAATATTTTACTGTATAATCGTTTGGCAATTGCTGTTTGCTCAAACTTTGTATGAATGATATTGTTTTTTGAAACAGTAGAGATGGTTGTGTTTCGTAGGATGGTTGATCAGAAAGATAAAAAGTTTCAACGTTTATGGTTGTTTTCTGATAGGAAGATTCTCCAGATTCGGACACTTCTACTAAGAACAATGGATTATTAAATACCAATGAAATGACAGTGTTCATATGCGGATACAACTCAGTCACTTCTGTGATTGCATAAAGGTTCTTTTGACTTTCTATATCCAAATCACCATATAGATGTTTGCGTAATGACGAGTATTCTGGAAGCAACGCTTTATTGAGTCTGCGCAATGCTACTTGTATTTTTAAAAACATTCCTGATACTAAATCGATCTGTGCACTTTCTGAGAGACTGGACGTTGTAAGCAATGTGTTTGCTAACAATCTATCTAAAGGTGGTTTCGAACGAATCTTGTTGTTTGAATGGTAATATTTTTTGTTATCTGTTCCTACAAGCTGTATCACTTCTTGCACAAAACTAGATAAATCTCGATTTAAATGCTCGACGAAATTTACAGTGTATGATTCTACAGGATTATTATTATACGCTTCTCCTTCAATTTGTTGCAAAACATTTGAAATGTTTGTTCGAATGGAACTAGATGTATTGAACAATATCGTGTTTTGATTTTTCGAAACGTTGTCAGATAAGGTTTGTTCGACATTTTTTCCCAGAAGGAATGAAAGACATTGATCTAGAGATGTGTTTGATTTTATTCCTATCGATGTGTTGTTAGATTTAAGCATGAACTTTCTCTGATTGTCAAAAAACTTCGAAAGGGATTCCAATAGGATTCTTCTTTTCAATTCAGTATCTTCATCACCATCGTTATTACGATCACCATTAGAAGAATTGCATATATTATCCGTATCAAAATGCTTGTGAAAATTACAAACATTTTCCCTAGTGAACGACTCTATTGATGTAGTACAAGGAACTAATGCATTTTCAATAGTTCGAATTGAATCTACAGTCATATCATTCGCTAAATTATCGTAAGTTCCACCCATTTGTAACATAACCGTAAGAACAGAATACACAGGATTGAGTATCACCAAATAAATCAATGCAAATATGACACGGATGTCGTGTGGTTTCCCTAATAACGATTTAACAATTTGATAACATACCCATAGTGAAAACGTCAAAGAAAACAAGTATATGAAAAACATAAATGACCCCTGTTTCATCTTGTTTTTGAATGAAAACAATCCTTCGCTCTTTTTCGATGACTTGAAGGAAGCGTATTTTTGTTTCACTCTGCTAAACGCCTCAGACTGAGTCAGCTGACCCGTTAAATACTCTCTTGTAGTGACGGAAATGCCTTTTAGAATTCCATAGAGACGTTTACAAGATTCACCATCACAAGTTGTGGTTGATTCAAATGTGGCAGGTTTGTCCTCGTCTGCGTCTACGTCTTCAGCGTCTCCAGTTTCTACAACTTCATCTGCGTCTTCCAAGTTTTCTTCCGTTTGATCTTCAATACTATCAACGACTTCTTCTTTAACTTCTTCGGGTAATGGATTACATATCTGTACGACTCTTGGAATCGTTTCTCTCCCTCCACCTCCGACTTCCCCTGCAGACGCAGGTCCTGTCGGTCCTGTGATGATTTCAGATGTGGACATTTTATAACTTCTGATTACAATATATAATATCTTTTTTCTATATAAATTTAAATTGAGGAATGACGGAACGGACAAACATTCGGAAAATGTATGATCAACTTTTACCACAAGTCTCCGCCTCCTACTTTGAATTGTTTTATTACTCTATAACTATGTCTGTATGTTTATACTTTTTATTCATTATTCTTCGTGACTTAAAAAAAACATATGCAACATATTACGATGATATCAATATACCTTGGGATGAAATCAAAAACGGATTCAAACCCATCCAAAACATATTTGATAATAAAGGGGGTAAGGACGACTATTCATATGACAATGAGAATGATGGTGAAAATATAATGGATATCATAAGAGAAAGTCTCGACAAAAACCATACTGAATTGTCTGATACGTTCGAATCTATATTAAATTTCAAGAAAGACCATAATATCAAACATGAGTTGAACACAGAAATCGACCATACAACTTTCGGAAAGATTTCAGATAACTATTACTTTGAACCAAAAAGAAATACATCATTTTTTCAAATGTTGTTTCAAAAACCAAAACATTACCCATTAGTCAACAATACACCCAACTTGTGAGTGTGTTGATATTGGTATCTCCACAAAAAATATATAAGCTTTCATTTTAATTCTATCAGCTTACTAACACTTCGAACTCCCGACGAAGCCGATTCTTACAAATTTGATAGTCAGGGTTACTAATCACATGCTTCCATGCGTTCTGGATTCTTGATGCAGCATAATTCTTTCTATTTCGTCGATTGCGTACTAATTTCGCCCTTAAGTCTTCTGTGATCTTTCGACGATTTTGTATTCTTTTCCAAGATTCAACCACCTGCTGTTCCAAGTGGTTGTTGATCGTTTCCTGATATATTCCAAAGTCACGTATTGTTACCAATATCGTCCAATAATATATACTGCGAATGTATCTTTTCATATTGCACAATAAACATATTAAATTCTCCATCGCTCTTGTTATGTATCTATTATAATCATAATTTTTCGTCACTTTTTATCGTTTTAGTATCGTTTTAGTATCGTTAGATTACAAATCACAAATTACCAAGATACACAAATTAAAGCAGCAGTAACTCTTTCAATATCTGTTTGCCTTTAACACCCGTTTTAGAGACACATCGATTCGTAACTGGATTCAATATTTTATCTTCAGAACATTTCTTTTTGTTATGAGCTTCATTGGTTTCAAACTTAATGTTTTTGACATTCAATGCTTTCCATAATTGTTTGCCTTTAACGCCATTTTTAGAGACACATCGATTTGTATTCGGGTTCAATATTTTATCTTCAGAACAATTCTTCACAGTTTTTTTCATTCGTTCTTTCATTAAAGATTCTTTATTAACTTTTCTGAGCGTTTCTCGAACGTACAAATAAGAGCGTTGTCCTCGTGTCATGTTAAAGCACACATCGCTAGTTGATGTACTTTTGGGGAAAGAACAAGTCTTTAAGTCAATACATATATTGTTTGTATTTAAACTCCAATTGTACCTAGCTAACTTACACGGTTTTGAAAGGTTTGAATGATTTAGTAGTTTAGCAGGATCAATTGTATTATGTGTCCAACCGTTGTAAAGATACTTCTTGGATTTACAAGTTATACCCGCAATTTGATGTATAGCGTTACATTCTTGAAAATTAAAATTCGTAATCATCATAGAATCCAAGACAAATGTAGCATTTTTAAATTTCATTCGCTCAAGTGGTTTTGAATATGATTTAATGTTGTAGTCGACATGAATAACATCGATTTCATCTGGTATAGTGTACGACGTGAAGTTTTTTATTATTTTGTTTTCTGAATTCGCATTTTTGAATAAGTTCACTGGATTGTTATTTGGTAAGTTGCTGATGGATTCGTACTTTGGGACATAAACGTCATTTATAGTATTTACATAGGTGACTTCTTGATTTTTTTTAGAAAGTACGAAAGTGTTATCATTATCTTTCGTCGTTTCCAAGAACAAGATCTTGTTCCTAACGTTCAAAAACTTCAACAGATCGATGATGTAAAACGAACCATCCCATCCTCGAGGAGTATTTACCCAATTTTCATCAATAAAAAAAATGGCTTTATTCGCTTTATGAAGTTCTATCAAAATATTCTCTGGTCGAAAAACTTTGTAAAAATTATCATTGTTTTTGTTGTCAACTCTGTAATTGTTGAATAATAAATCTTCAAGGATCTGAATTATTTTTTTATGTTTTTTTAGTTGTTCTCTTATGTTTGGTAATTCTTTAATGAAAAATTTACGCATTAATTCACTGTAAAATAAAGCCATTAATAACGAGTTGAACCAACACGTTCCTTTGAATTGCGGTATAGGCAAAACATCCTTACAATAATTTTCTGATTGTTTTGAGTTCATTTTTATCTTAATGAAATTTAATTTGTTTTTTGAATGTTTACAAGTGCGATTCAGTTTATATTTATATTCAATCATACAGTATATTCCAATGTCTGTATCACAATCCTTGGAAGTACTATGAATCGATCAGTACCAAACTCAATACGTGTTACTATATGATAATAAGTAGATGTATCTACATTCAATGGTTCCAATTTGTCAATTACAACCTGAAATGAGTCTGTGGTTGTTCGAGTTGTCTTGTCTGACTTCAAAAATGGTTTTACGGTCGGGTCATAATATGTTTCGCTCGATGAAGGATAAGCATACATTTGCACTTCAGTTAATGAATGAACGAACACAACTACATCAACAAATGAAATTTCTAGTGTAATTGTTGTGGATGTTGTCGCACTCGACACAAGTATTTGTTTGACGTTTGATATCGAATTGATTTCTGTTTGTATTTCGTGTTCTAATATCTTTTCGAATGTCTTCGTAAGGAATCCACCAACCTTATACCATGTCAAAAATTGTTCGAATTCTCCATTGACGTTCGCTAAATACGTTCCTTCAACACCGATGTTATTCAAATTCATTTCTGGTACGAGTCTGAAAGTGTGACTACTTTCACTCAAGTTTGGACCAAATTGCATATTACCAGGTTGAGAAGACATCATATAGAAATTCCCATCACTTGGTGAATAAACACATAGTGCGTCTACACTACTCTTAACCAAGTATGAACCAGGGTTGTCTTGTAATAACTGATTGAGAACATCGAGTTTTATTAGCCCACAAGTATTTTGACTCACTCCGACTTCTATTGGATCTGGGGCGCCTACATATGCTCTTGATTCTTCACCCCAACTCGTTCCTTCAGAATAACTGTATTTCAGTCTACCGAATGCATACCACACGCCATCTATTTTTATTCGAAATAGTCTGTGCAATGTATGAATCTCCTCGATTTGACCACCTTGTGATAAGAAATTTTCGAGCTGTACATTCGTTCCATCCGAATCATGAACATCGTAATCAGATCCTGAAAAGATTATTTTGTCCACGTTGTTTGCTTTCTTCAAATGAATCGCAAAGCTTTTATACAAACCATATATGTTATCGATGCTCCATCCGTTAGCAATTAGATCATCCACAACATTTGATTCAATGAGTTCGGTTGTAGTAATTGGATGCGGATAAGTGTGACCATAATACATCAGCCTTCCTTCTACAGTTAACACAATGCACGCATTGTACACTAATGCAATGTTTTTAATGCCAACTTTTGAATTGTTCAAAATATCGTTCGGTTCACGGTTAGTTAAATACACAGAATTGTCATTATATTGTAAACCGTTTTCGTCAAGTCTTCCAAGACGATTTATGTCGAATATATCACGACCTAAACTATAAAACGTCCCGTCGTTCGTTCGAATGACAATCCAGTCAGATGATGATAAATATATTTCGTGTATATCATCACCCAAACCGTGCGAATACCCGTATCCAATAGTTGTTAATTCACTTGATTGTCCAGTCAAACTGACGAATCCTGCTGTGTACAACTTGCGTTGTTGCACGTACAGACCCGATGAATCGAACGAACCAATGTCTGTTACTTTACGAACTACAAAAACGTAATTCATATTTGGTACTAGGTCATATACCGTAAATGAGTTCATATTTGGATCAATATCATCAACAATAACTACATTGTTTGCTAATATACTATATTTGTTCACGATTGCGTCACCATTATCACCAGAAACCCAGTTAATAATAACAGATGTATCGCTAATATCTCCTACGATAACAAGTGATGAAGAAGCCAGTCTCTTTGGTTTTTCACCTTTAACACTGGACACACCTTGTATAATATCACTAATTATTGGAGAAACATTTCCAAACACTGGACCGATGCTAAATATTTCAGCTGGGGTTTGCAATTTTTCAATAATTTCAGAAACAGTTGTTGTCGTAGATGATACTACATATACACTAGCATCAACTATTGTGCTACCATCTGTGACTGTATGAATCACTACGTCGTCAACTGAAACACCCAATGCATTAGCCACACTCAACTTGAAAGTGTTTTCAAAAATGGTTCGTGACGTTTCGTCTAATGTGTTCCATTGAACATCAAATGTCGTTGTATAATTTACAGCCTCCATTGTATAATTTTCAGCCTCCATGGTATAGTTTACGTTCACATGTCGAGTTGTACCGATTTCAACTGAACCTCCATTCACAATCAGTAGCCCATCAGCAGTTAATGTTCCTCCTATGGACGCATTGTTTCTAACATACAACCAATCTGTGTACACTGTACCACCTACACTAATTGATTCAGATATGGATGCGTTTGACGTACTGCTATTTGACGAATATACGTTTTCTGTCGTTAAGATTTGCGATGTTAGATTCGATGTGAACACATTGCTCCCCACACTGAGCGTATCATCGACCGTTCCATATGAAAGAGAAAGACTCGTGGTTTTCAACTCAAACGTCTCTATGTTGGATGTAAACAAGTTGCTCCCAACGCTGAGCGTATCATATATCGTGATGTCGTCCAAAATTGTTATGTTTTGTGTAATCACATTGCTTGAGACTAAATTCGACGTGTACATATTGCTCCCCACACTTAAAAAATCGTTCACCGTTCCAGATTCTAGAAAAAGTTTTGTGGTTTTCAACTCAATCGTCTCTACGTTGGACGTATACAAGTTGCTCCCCACACTGAGCGTATCATATATCGTGATGTCGTCCAAAATTGTTATGTTTTGTGTGATTACATTGCTTGTGACTAGATTCGATGTAAACACATTGCTGCCCACATTGAGCGTATCATAGACTGTTCCATATGAAAGAAAAAGGCTCGTGGTTTTCAACTCAAACGTCTCTATGTTGGATGTAAACAAGTTGCTCCCAACGCTGAGCGTATCATATATCGTGATGTCGTCCAAAATTGTTATGTTTTGTGTGATCACATTGCTTGAGACTAAATTCGACGTGTACACATTACTCCCCACACTCAGCGAGTTATTTATAATACCGTCGATAGATTCCAAGTAATTTTGAATATAAATATTTTCTGTAGTGATGTTATGAATCGGCTTGTGCAAATAACCTAGATTCAATTTTGTGGTTTGACTTTGAAACAACGTTATCTCATCATCACTGTAATTAATCACTGATGTTATATTGGACAACCATGGTCCCATATCATTCGAAAATTGGCTCAAATGGATATTCTTTGAATCGTAAGTCAACCAAGGTGCAAGGTCATTGCTGAAACCAGATAAATACAATCCAATTTGTTCATCAGTGATCCAATTAAATACGATATTTAACGGATCTTCTGATGTCGAGTGACCCAGTGCAGCGTCTACATCATTGTAAGTCGCATCAACCATTAAGCCACCACCACCATTGATAACAACATTTGAACCATCGCCGTAAATAGTCATTCCACCGTCTATATGTGCTTGGTTTCGAACATATAATGTATTCATAACATAACCATCTTCGCGTACAACTAAATCAGAAAACTCAAGAGTTACGTTGGAACGAACCATCATTGTTAACTCTTGAAGGTTTCCAATAAGGAAATTATTTGACTGGTTTTCTTTCTCCGTGAGATAATCGATATAAAGCTCTTGAGTGGTCATGGGTTGGACGATTCTATGAAACAATCTGTAAATTTCAGGATTGAAATTAGAATCCATCTCAAAAAACACGTCTAATTCAACACCATGTTGTGAAAAATAGATATCAATCAGTCGTTTTGTGTTTGAACGGTCAAAATAGGGCAATCCACCAAATGTATCCGCATCATCGAAGAAATAATCATGGATACCATTACTCGCATAATGATAATAGACTGCATAATCAAAAGTCGGATAATTCAAGGTCAAATTCTGTGTGAGATACCCTACACTATAATCATTCGAAACCATGAAAGCATACGTTTTTTCGATAGAATTACTACATGTATGTTGAAACAATGGATTTAAGTATAAAAAAGTTGTTGGATCGAATGTATTAAACTGTTCAGCATTTAAATCATCAATGAGCGAGTTCATTGAACTTTATTTACTTAAAGATTATATAGAATTCATTAAACATACGAACTAACAACAATGTTCGTAATGAGTTTTATTCCAGTAGGAATTTTACTTCCTATATATTTATACAAGACTGTACTTAAAAAAACATTGCGTGTAGAATACAATGACGACAAATTACCTGATGTCATATTTAGACACAAATACGAGCACACGTCTCATGATTTAAAAAAAAGATTAGATTTATATTCCACAGAAGAACATCCGATCCAAACGATAGACAATCATACAAATAAAATATTCTTTTTTGAGATTGGTGGGGTGACAATAGAAGATTTGAACAATTTCATTGAAACATTCGAGAGAGAAAAAATTATTTTTGAATATCGAAAAAATATATAAATCATATTTACAGTTTTATTTATGAAAACATCACTGGGGCATTTCACAGACAGAAACAAAAAGTGAGACGGGTTGGTTTGTGTCACAAGATCTATACATTACGTAAAAAAAAATATGTATAAATAAAATGAATTCTTCCACAAGACGATCAACGAGAAGCATGACTAAGAAAATGACTGATTCTAAGTTCAAGGAGGAAGAGGAAAAGAAACAAAAAGCAAGACAAGATGAACTTCGACGTAATAAAGAAAAAAATATAGCAAGACGAGCTAAAATTCGAAGTAATGAAAAAAAGGCTTCGGAAGCTTTGAAACATATACATGAACTTCCAAACGATATAATTGAGTTGATTGCTTCAAAGTTTCCGAAAAAGTTAAAAAACGAACTAACTCGTTTATCAAACGAATCCAAAAGAGATACCTATTTCAAAATCAAATCCAGTTCCAAGAAAAGATCTTTTTTTGATAATCAAACACACGAAGTGAAGACAATGATTGAAAAGAAGAAAATAATGATTCAAAAGAAAGAATTCCAAGATTGGGCTAAAAGAAAACTTTCCGAACGGATTACAATTCTTTCCAAACCGATTCACATTCTCGAGAGGGGAAAAATTGTAGTGATGAACAATATACTCGGTTTGATAACGAACACAATTTTGATTCGTGGGTATTATGGCGAGGTACCTTTTCGAAGAGGACATGTCATGCAATCGGAGTATCAGAGGTTAACATTCGAAAATGATGATGAAATTCATAAATTGATTTCAGAGTATAAAGATACTTTCTTGAAATACGGTGTAAGTATCAATGAATTCAAAGAATTCATTTCCGATTATTTGAAGAAAAAATACGCACCTTTAGCAATTAAATCTAACTGGAAAACCACTAAAGAAATGAATGAAATTATTGATATCATGCATGATAAACTTGATAAACAATATGAAATAGGCTTAATTGACAGGAAAACGTTGGACCAAATCAAGCTTCATTTTGAAGATGATACAAAGAGTACTATACCATTATTTAGTATACAAAAAGACTATGCGTGGTCACTTCAAAATCCATGTTTCGAGAAGTTCATTTGGAATCAAGTTAAAAATAAGTTGAATGTTTGACCAGAAACATTGCAAAACTGTAACTGGATGATCAAAGGTAAAAATAGGAAAAAGACGAAAAGACGAAAAGTTTGGATAGCGTCATGTCAAAGGTGTACAATCATTTCATACACATAAAAACAAGTTTATAGTTTCTCAAAATCGTACGAGTGCATGTTTGTAGGCAATACGTATTTCATATTGTTCACGACTTTTGAAACAATGTCATCAGAAACCTTGTTTAAAGTTGTTTTTTGTAGATCTGGATCATTTGGTAGTGAATTTACAATGACTTCTAACCAAGTGATCGGTAATGTTTGTCCATTTGGAATAATTTTATCGATTTTAAGTTTCAGGAAATCGATGACACTCTTCAAACCGTCTTGATTCGAACTTATAGATTTCATCCAAGAATTCAGATTTATTTCTGTTGTATTATTAATCACTTTTGTGACTTTATCAAGAAAATAAGGAAATATTTCATCCACAACTACTTTATTGTAAAAGTCTTTTACATCGGAATTTATAGTCTTGAACTCTTTCAGGTCCATGATTGACATAGTTACATCATCACTGAACGTTTCTTTCTGTGTTTTTTTGTTGAAATGTTTGTACAGTCCAAAAACAAACATGCTCAACACAATGATTATAAATACAAAACGAACTATATCAAAAAATATATTGTTAGACATACGCATCATTGTTTTTACATATATATTTTATTTTATTTGCTAAAAGGTAAGATTCGTTAAGTATAAAGTGATGATCACCTTCACACCTATGGAAACAAATGTTATCTGAAACACCATTCATGATAAACCCATAGTTCACAAACTCATCAATGTGTCCATAAAAGACGTGCATTCTAATTTTCGAGCTGAAAATCATTTTCGTGGTATCGACATCAAACAAAAAAAATTTCAAATCCAATAATGCATCGAACCAGTTATAAGAACTTACTTTTTTAACCACACAAAAAGGAGAGTTATTATTAATCCATTTGTATATGGTTCGTTTAATTCGTTGTGATGAATATGGACATATTTTAACCAAAAAGATGCATAGATCGACTACCATTAATTTCAACCATCTTCTTCGAAAAAACAAATGCGAATAAGATGGAATTCCTAATAAAACCAATTGATCAATGAACGATGGATATTTCTCCGCGAACTGAAGCGCGACTATTGCACCAAGCGAAAACCCTACAAGGTTAATCTTTTGGGTGGGTAAGGAAAAAATTAAATCTTCTACATCCTGAGAGGTTATTCCAGGTCTGTAGAATATAACCTGTTTTGGAATTTCTGAAAAGTGTTGCAAAAACTCGTACGTATATTGTTCATCATTACCAAATCCAAAAATAAATACAAGCATATTATTTAAAATACGAAAAGGATTATGTTTAAACTATGTTCTAATCAATCTCTTCAATATCAGGATCGGACATTGATGGCTGAGAAGGCATCGCCCCTCCTGGCTGTTCTGGAGTGTCAACTCCTTTGCCTAGAAGTTTTGTTAACATCTCCTGTGTTTCTTTTTTGACATCGTTGAGTTCTTCTGTAGAAGCCGTTTGATTATTTTCCAACCATTCAAGTTTAGTCTTAATAATCTCATCAATTTTTGACTTTGTATCATCATCCAATTTCATATTTTCACCACCTACAGTGGCTTTCATTGAAAATAAATAGCTCTCTAATTCATTTTTCGCATCAACACGGGCACGTGCCTTTTCATCATCATTTTTATAACGTTCTGCTTCTTGAACCATTCTTTCAATATCTTCCTTAGAAATTCTGCCGCTATCATTCGTAATTGTGATCTTCTGAGACTTTCCTGTCCCTTTGTCCATTGCAGATACATTTAGAATACCATTTGTATCAATATCAAACGAAACTTCAATTTGTGGAACGCCTCGTGGTGCTGGGGGGATTCCGGATAATTCGAATTGTCCCATGAGACGATTGTCTTTGGTAAACTGGCGTTCGCCTTCAAAAACTTGAATCGTTACAGCAGGCTGATTGTCACTATACGTCGAAAACACTTGAGATTTCTTGATTGGAATTGTACTGTTACGTTCAATAAGACGTGTCATAACTCCACCAGCAGTTTCGATTCCCATCGAAAGCGGTGTCACATCCAATAGAAGAAGGTCTTGAATATTTTCATCTTTTGCCCCAGTCAGAATAGCAGCTTGCACTGTAGCACCAATAGCAACTGCTTCATCGGGATTTAGTGATTTGCACAATTCTTTTCCATTGAAGAACTCGGAGAGCATCTTTTGAACTTTTGGAATTCGTGTAGTTCCTCCAACTAAGATAACTTCGTCAACATCTCCCTTTGATATTTTTGCGTCTTTCAACACTTTCTCAACTGGATCCATTGTACGACGGAAAACATCCACACACATTTCTTCGAATCTTGCACGAGTAATCGTAGACATGAAATCAACACCGTCAAAAAGACTGTCAATTTCGATAGAAGACTGTGTACTTGAGGAAAGATTTCGTTTCGCTTTCTCACAACTCGTGCGAAGGCGACGCATGGAACGAGGGTTTGTTGACATATCTTTCTTATGCTTCCGTTTGAATTCTTTGATGAAATGTTCAACAAGAATATTGTCAAGATCTTCGCCGCCTAGATGGCTGTCTCCAGCAGTTGCTTTCACTTCAAATACACCATCTTCGATGGACAAAAGCGTAACATCATGTGTTCCACCTCCGCAATCAAAAATCAATACTGTCTTTTCCTTATTCGTTTTGTTGTCCATTCCATAAGCAATCGCAGCTGCAGTGGGTTCATTTATGATCCGAAGAACGTTCAACCCTGCAATCGTTCCAGCATCTTTAGTCGCCTGACGTTGACTGTCTCCAAAATATGCAGGCACAGTGATCACCGCTTCAGTAACCGGCTCGCCAATAAATGCCTCTGCTGTTTCCTTCATTTTGACGAGAACCATTGCTGAAATTTCCTCAGGTAGAAACTGTTTCTTTTCTCCTTTGAATTCGACTTCGATTTTTGGTTTATTATTATCATCCTTTTTAACATCAAATGTCCAATGTTTAATATCGTCTGTTACATGCTGGTCGTCAAACTTTCTTCCGAGAAGACGTTTGGCATCATATACGGTATTCTTAGGATTCATGCTCGCCTGATTCTTAGCACCATCACCAATGAGTCGTTCTTCATCAGTGAATGCAACATATGATGGTGTTGTACGATTGCCTTGGTCGTTTGCAATGATTTCAGCAACACCGTTTTTCCATACACCTACACAGCTGTATGTTGTTCCAAGGTCGATTCCAATTGCATTACGTTTAGACATGACTTAGTATAATTAATACTAAAAAGTTATTTTTAAATCAATGTCACTGAATTTTATTATTGATTATAAACTCTTCTTTTGGAGTTGTTATTTTCAGCTTCTGAATATATTCGGGCAATTTATACCCCGAACGAGACTTAATGCCGAACGTTTCGACGTAAAAACGATTGAAATTAAGTAAACCTGTTACTCTGAGTTCACCCAAACCGTTGATAATCGTGTATATAAACCCAGCATCATCTTTCATTTTTCCGAATGGTTTGCTGGAATTCAAAATCATATCATGCAGAATACGATCAAACTCAACAATGTGTTCTTTTTGAGAAATAGAAGTTTTTTGTCCAAGGTGCCCATGTACACACATAGAAAGCAGTTGATTTACAAACAATGATTGATTTGACAATTCTTTGTAGAATACTAAATTGTCTTCCGTATATTGTTTACTCGTTCCTTCTCGTAATAATGAAAATAATGTTCTCGAGTAGTTTCCTGTGAACAATAACAGAGACTCTGCTACGTCAACTTGTGTTCCTGTATAATCATCTGATAATTTCAATATGGGTTTGTCGTTTGATATCGTGAATGATGTTATCAAATCATTGAGATTTTCTTTCCAATAATCCAATACTTCATACCATTCATCATTGACCTTGTACGATAATTCGAAAGAAGCCTCTATACAATGTTTTAATGAATTCAGAGCAAAATACAATGTCATCAAGTTGTTCTCAACAACATCTTCATTTAGAGAAAATGTGTTTGGAAATGAGTATCGCTTCATTTTTCCATTATCATCTTCTACATCTTGTGTCATGCTGATGAAAAAATCAACTGAGCTCTTTAAAATTTTATATCCTTTTTCGGACAACCAACTAAAGTCTTGAGTCACGCGATAGTAATTCCAAGCATTCATTGCTATCATACCCGTATTGAAAACATATATTTTGTTTTCAGAATTCCAATAAATGTCTGTGTACAATGTACTATCATTTTTATACGGAAACTTACAACCATCATACCCATGAGCTGAAGCCAATTGCCGTGCAGTATCAAGTTGTTTAAACCTGTAGTCGATTAACATTTTTGCGAATTTTGGTTGCAAAATGTTGAAAACGGGAACCAAAAACATGTCGCTGTTCCAAAACATTTCTCCGTCGAAGTCAACTGCGGAGATATTTAACGGATTCAAATCGACGTTAACATCCGCACGCACTCGCGAATAAATCGAATAAAGAGAATACTTTATAGCTTGTTGAAGATCTCTCGTAAGTTTTCTTTGGTTTGCATCGTTCATTAGTTTACCAGTAATCGTGATTCCTGATTTCCATAGTGTCGACCACTGTAAATTATGTTCTTGTACAAAGTTTCTGTTGTTACTTATGGAATACAATATACGTGATAATTCATCCTTTGGGTTTTTGAAATCATTTGTTGACATGAAACCAGTTAAAAAACAAAACTTAATTTCCGTTCCATCATCAAAATTCTTGTGAACAAATCGATTGTATGTTATTTCAGAATCTTCGGTGTAGCCTAAATGATGAAATTCATTTCTCACATAAACATTGTTTACAAAAACACTTGTATTTGATGTTGTGTGAATGGCTTCTGCAGAGAAAGATGTGGTGTTATCAATCGTATTCGTAATGAACACAGGATTTTCGAAGTCCAACATTTTCACAAACTTGTGATACACCTCGAAATCGATCGTTGCCCCTGAAATGTTTCTAATTTTGAATTCGTTGTACATACAGTAAGGAAACTGACGTAACGCTAGTATGCTGTTTTCTACGGCGACACGTTGCAACTCTCCTGTAGGCAATGTGTAACTAGCTGTATATGTATTCTTAAAAGTAGCCGTATACATTTCAATTGTTTGTTCGAAATTGATGATTTCAACTGAAGATTGATTGACGTTGAAGAAATTTACATGACTTGAATCCATAACATACAGTACATTACTTTTGGTCGTGCCAATTGTCTGAAGATCATAGTTTATGGTGATGAAGGGTTTGTTCCCTGAATTGTGAAAGGGTGATGTGATGATTCCAACCTTTCCATTTGAAACCGTTACTCCTTCATACCTTTTGGGATTCATGTGTTTCACCTTGATACTAAAATTTTCATCCGGAACATATCTAACATCTCCATAATATTCTGTATTCAAAAATTTGTATTCAGACGTGTCTTTAATTTCGTTTGTGATTTGTGCGTATGACACTAAATCATCTTTGAACCTTAACCAATAGAAATTCACTTCAGAATCAGATGGTTCCCTTTTTAGATGTGTCAAAAAAATAAATGCCAGTTCGTCTTTGAATGTGTCCATTTAATTTAAAAATAATTTTATTTGAATTGTTCCACAATACAATATCTTAAATAGAAAATCAAACTCAAATTCAAAATGAAAAGAGAATGTTTATACAATGTGTATTTAATTGGATTGTTTTTTAAAAGATCCCTACGTATCGTGCTGTCGATTCCAACATAATAGTATATACAATGTAATACAATTAATAGGATTGAATAGTATACATATATATGTTTCATCTTCTACTATATACAATATTTAATAAAATGAAAATTTCGAAAATTCAAATTGCAAATTGCAAATTGCATTACAAATCCAAAACTCAAAATTAAGATTCACTCCATTTCATACTGGAATGACAAATCGCATATATCAACACTCTCGTCTGAACTTACTATTGTTTCACTATAAGGTACATGACTGGGTATGTTCGTGTTCATAAATTGTAATTTGGATTCATCTAGCAAAATCTTTGTATCCCCAGTACCGCTCTTTGAAATTTGACCAAGCATAATGTTCGCAGAAACACCTGTGATTTTGTCAAGCTCTCCAAATACACCAGCTTTGATCAAAATGTCAGACGTTTCTTCAAAGCTACATTTTGCAAGTGGTCCAATTTCAGAACGATTAATTCCATGTCTATCGATAGACAATAAATGTCCTTTAGATGTCATTGTATCGACTAGCAATGCGATATGTCTATGGTTTACACTCGTTGCACTATTCAATATATCATCGATTTCGTTATACAGTGCTTGGCGTGCAGCCTCTATACCAAAGATTTCATGAATCTCGATGATATCATTGGAAACCGTACGATATGGATCCACATTTGGATTCGCCAGTACCGCTTGTAAATTTGTACCATCTGTTTCCAATATGAAATAATCTTTCTTAATAAATGTTTTCATCATTGAATCATCATTCAAAACATCTTCGTTTTCTTTTTTTGTTACAGATACTTTATTAATTCGTTCAATTCCCTTGATTAATATTTTTTCCAACATATTGTACTCTAGTGCCTTCAGATGAGTTATAATATCATCTCCTCTGATATTCCGCAGACTGATTCGGAAAACACTTCCTTCGTTTGAACCATTTAATTCACTGAATTGAATCGATATCGTGTCACCATAAAATGATTTTAGTGTACAATAAATGTCGAGTGGTTCAACTTGTTTTGAAAACATCTTTGCTTGACTTAATTTGAATCGAAGTATCCAAGGCGAACTACTGATCATATCATCATCATCTGGATCATCGAATCCTTCAAAGTTCTTGCAAGAAAGTTTGATATTTTCATCCGTGGAAGGAAGAGGTGCATTTTCAGGCTCAAATACAATAGATGAAGAAATCAACAAGTCTTTTAAATACGTTGTTTCTATTGTATTTTTTGCGGTTGTTGCTTCTTTGTATGTTTTAATGGAATCGTTCATGTATATTATGCAAGAAGGGGCTTTAATGTTTTTGCTTACACTCAGCAATTCCTTCAATCTCGGAACTCCACGAACAGCTTTAGAAGCAGAGGCAACACCGGACAAGTGGAATGTATTCAATGTCAATTGAGTACTTGGTTCACCAATCGACTGTGCTGCCACTACACCAACCATCTCAGATGGATGAACCAACGATTCGTTGTATTTTTGACAGAACATCTTTACAAATGTTTCAAATGCTTCTTTCGTGAACCTCCACTCAAATAAGATTCTCTTAGGATTAAAATAATATCGTATCATGATTTGCAACATTTTTGTCGGTTCGAAGTTTTTGTGAACCCGTAAATCATTTAACAAACGTTTCATCGTTTTGAATATGTCGAAAGGATTTAAATCGCTTGGAGAAATCGACAGATCAATCGCATATTGATTTTTGATTCTTGAAACCAATTTAAGAACGTTTATTGGATGATACACAGTGTCATCGTGTTTATTTTTGAAAACAACACTCATCATATATTCACGATCCTTCAAAATTTGCTCAAAATAGTCTCTACATTCTTTTTCCCAAGCCTTGATTGTGTCTTTATCTTTATTTAACGTTCTTATGATATCATCATTCACAATCAACTTTAGATTATCAGCTTGAGTTATCAAAAACATTTCTTCCATTTTTGTTAAAGTTGTGTCATATTGAAGATAACTGATGTGATGTTTCTCTAGTTTAATAGGATCAATCGAATCATCTCCGTATAAGAATTGCACAATATTTCCAGTAGCGTTTCGTACCGTCATATCAAAATTCACCTTTGCATCTTCCATTGCTTTAATCAATTTGCGTTGAATGTATCCCGTTTCACTCGTCTTTACTGCGGTGTCAATCAATCCTTCACGACCACCCATCGCATGGAAGAAAAATTCTTGCGCAGTCAATCCTTTGATAAACGAACTTTCCACAAATCCACGACTTTCTGGACCGTCGTCATATTTAGTGAAATGAGGTAGTGTTCTGCTATCGAATCCGTATGTGATGCGTTTTCCTTCGACAGATTGTTGTCCAACAGAACCCATCATTTGAGAAACATTGATTGCATTACCTTTACTTTTAGAGTTAATCATATTCATCATTCGGTTCGTTGTATCTTTGATGTTACTTGTTCCAATTTTATTAATTGTATGTGTTGCAGAATCCAGCTTATTGTTCACCTGAGATTCAAAGTATTCAACATTATTCATAATAGAATCATTTTTGAACTTGTTCATATGAATTTCACGAATTAGACTATATACATCTTTTTTCAATTCAGTAACTACGGACTTCAGTTCATTGCTTGTAGAATCTTCAATCAATAAATCTGAAATGCCAACCGAAAACCCATTATATACCAACCAATCACAGATTAAACGTTGCGTGTTGTCAAATAGCGCTTTACATTCTTCGTGTCCAAGCTCGTTATAAATGGAATGAATCAAACCGTGAGACATATCCTGATACACTTTTTTATCAAGAACACCTTTTACAAGTTGTCCATTCACGATCTCAACACCTTTAAAGTGTACATTCATCATCGGATGAAATACACTTGACAATAATTGTCGACCAGTCCAAATTGGCACTATTCCATTATGAAGCTTGATTGGATTCGAAGGTAAACCAGTAAACTTTGAATTGCCAGCTAAAATATTAAAATATTGCTTTCCATTCATATTCACACTGCTGTGATGGTCTTTATTCTCTTTAGTGATTCGATATAGTCCAACAACAATATCTTGAACAACCGAGATGATTGGTGATGAGTCTCTCGGTGATATGATTTGAGTCGGAACATACGCAAGAGATAATAATTCGTTCTCTGTTTGAAGTGATTGTGGAACATGCATATTCATTTCATCACCATCATAATCAGCATTGTAACTTGGTGTACAACAAACATTCAACCTAAACGTGTCGTATGGCATCACACGTACACGATGTGCCATCATAGACATTTTATGAAGCGATGGTTGACGATTGAACAAAACACCATCTCCATTTTTCAAATGTCGATCAACTATATCTCCAAATTTGAGAATGATGTTGTGACGGTCGAGGTTCTTGAGACGAATTGTACGGTACCCATTACCATCATTTTTACGTATGTATTTCGCACCAGGATATACATCATTTCCATTTCTAACCAAACGATACATTTCATTGATATTGTATTGATTAACAACTTCAGGGAATGTTAGATTCATCGCCATCTTTAAAGGAACTCCAAGTTCATCAATATCAATGTTCGGATCAGGTGTGATAACACTGCGTGCTGAAAAGTCCACTCGTTTTCCCATCAGATTACCACGAACACGACCTTCCTTTGATTTTAATCGTTCTGTAAGCGAACGAAGTGGACGTCCAGTTCTTTGTTTTGCTGGTGGAATTCCTGGAATACAGTTGTCCACAAATGTGGCGACATGAAATTGTAACAGAATGTACCAGTAATTAATTTGAACACTCTGTTCTGGTGTGATGGTCACCGACGAGTTCACCTTCTGTTTTAAGGTGTTGTTTGTCTTTATAATGTCGCACAGTTTATGTGTGAGATCATCCTCACATCGCTGCCCAGTTTCATTTCGTACAGATGGTCGAACAGACGGTGGTGGTACAGGAAAGACAGTGCAGATCAAAAACTCAGGACGGTTGTATTCTGGTTTTTTTTTATCAGATTGAAAACCAAGGATGTTCGATTCTTCATCACAAATTCGTTTCAAAATAATCAAAACGTCTTCCGCATTAAACTGTTGCTTTCGTGGTTCCCCATCATCTTTCCATTCCATGTTAATTTTACCCATGTTTTCTTTCGTGATTTTGTGTGGAAGCTTTGCACCACATCCGTGAGGGTTTTCTTGTCCACATCGTTTAATTTTTGAACAGCATTTATAAATCAATTCGAAACGCTTCTGGCGCATTCCTGATGTTTTTTTGTTCATGAGTTTCATTAACAATGGATCCTGTGGATTTATCAAAAGTCGTGAACAGCGGAAACACACACATTTTAACAACTTTCTCACCATGTCGAAGAATTGAATATAAAAGACAGGTTTGGCCAATTGAACATGTCCAAAATGTCCCGGACAAAATGTATTTTTTTGATGACACGTTTTACACAATTTATCATTCTCGATAACACCCATTCGACTATCAAACAATCCACCAATAATTGGTTCATTTCCAGAGTATGTATCGGTAGATACGATTTCACAAACAGATTTTTGTTTAATTTCTTCGGGACTCATCACAGTAAATTGAATTCCTTTAATTGTCTCGATATCATTTTCAAAAGACAATTCACGGTATATCGACATCTTTAATCTACTAAAATATTTTTCTTTTAATACAATTTGTTCAATTTTTTTAAAACGAATAATCTTTTTAGTTCAGGAAATCGATTCACCAAAGTCATTGAATAACACCTTCCATCATAAAAAAGTGATGTTTCAATTTGTAATATTATTCATTTTTGAACACAATCACGAATGAGCGATGAACTTTGTACACTGTTACAACAACATGTATGTATTACTGACACAGCTCATGTGAATAATATTGATGTTCCTCCCTTGCTTAATGAGATGCTTTTAAAAGAAAACAAAAAACTATCGCCAAAACAAATGCAAGTTCTCAAAGTATTTTCACCTGATGAAAACGGACATTCAAACTGGATTGATAGAAGCACTATTGAAAAAAATCCACACCTCAACTTTGGAAGAAACGGAAATTCACGACATGGTACGTTTTTTAATTTTCATTGGTGTGAATGGGAAAAGAACCCTCAGACAAGAACCGTCACAGAACTAAGAATGTGCGGATGGAACGAAAATTTCAAAAATAATCTTATAAGACCGATAAAAAAAGAAATTGTGCAGTTTTACAGTAACAAAGCATGTGTAGCTTGTGGTACTAATAGTGGAGTTGTTGTAGACCACAAGAATGATTTGTATAATGATGATAGAGTTCTTTCTGTGGATACACAAACCTTTGACGATTTTCAAACTTTATGTCAACATTGTAATTTACAAAAAAGACAGGTGATGAAAAAAACAAGAGAAACTGGAAGACGATACGGTGCTACCAACATTCCAATGTTAGCATGTTTTGGTATTGATTTTACGAAAGGTGATTCCACACTCAACAAAGAAGACCCAAATGCAATGGTCGGAACATTTTGGCACGACCCTGTTGATTTCTTGAAAATCATTCATAATCGTCAAAACTGTACTACTGTCTGCTAGCGATCTTATCAGTGTATTCTGAATTCAGTTCACACCCTTTAAAGCTCCGATTCATATTTTTACAAGCAAACAACGTGGTTCCGCTTCCGAGGAATGTGTCCAATACCACATCGTTTTCATTTGAATGTACTTCAATCAGTTTTTCAAACAATTTTAAGCTTTTTTGAGTTGGATGAAATCTAGTCTTTCCTGTTGGTATAGAAAACTCATAAATTCCTGTCTGATATTCAGCATTGAATGTTGGTTTAGATCCTTTGACACAAGTCAAAGCGACTTCTCTACAATTCGTAAGGTAATTGATCTTACTATTCAATGGTTGTGGATTCTTTTTTATCCATTCAATCATTCGAATTTGTTTAAAACGATATTTTTCCAATAGACGTTTCAATGATTCAATCTTCCACAGATCGAAGAATAGAATCAAAGTACCCCCTTTTTTCAATTTCTTATAAAATGCATCTATGAACTTTTCCAAGGTTTCCATTGTAAAACTAGAATCCCATTCACCAAAGTCTGTTTTCACACAGTATTTTTTACCATAGATTGTTCCATATTTTAAATAATTATCTTTGTTTGAATCATCTACAATATCATTTCTCTCTTTGTATTCATTCCAATCGTCTACGGATTTAATGTATTCGATATTTGCGTCTTCGTTGTTTTTGACATTGTTATAATGAGTATTCATTCCACTTTCTCTAGAAATGATATATGGGGGATCAGTTAAAATCAAATTAATCGAATCGTTTTCGATTTCTTGTAAGTACAATAATCCTTCCTTGTTTTCATATTCGTGTGTGGGCATTTTGTTTTGAACGTGTTCAGAACAACTACCGAATTGAAAATCTGAATTCATGTGTAAATATATAGTAAATTCACTTTTTAAATAGAATAAAATTGATTTATTTATTCAATTTGTGAATTCAATTCACGTCGTTTTCGAATTTGTTTAAAGATATATAGTTTTAATGTGTACATCAAAGATGAATTCCACTCAAATATCACATTTATCCAAACATCAACAGTTGGTTCATACTATTATGTTTTTGGATCCCAACAAAATACCAAATTTTCCACCAAGTTCAGAAACTTTGATACTTGGTTCGAAAATAAAAGAATTGTTTGATTTAGGAAAACTGAGTCATATAAGTTTAGATGAGCAAGGAAATGTGGTGTGTTATTGACACCGTACGTATAGCCTATGCATAATGTTTACAATATATAAAATTGTAAAATTTGACAAATGCTATACCATACAAATTGACAGTGAAATTATCACAATATAAGTCGAAAATGAAACCTCAAGCAATATCCATTGTATCTTCAATGATGAACGACCCACGCAGGAAGTCTACTCATTTTCATTCGAATAAAGGTTGGACTCAGCAAATAAAACTTACCCACCAGATTTCTTCTCTCAAAAATGTTGTACGACGTAAACTCGCAATGATTCATTCCATATGTATGATTGAAAGCTCATCCGAAGAAGATAATGATAACATCAATGATTCATGTATGTACCTCTGGGATGAAGTGGACGAACTCGAAAACGCAATTAAACAGTTGAAGATTTTCTTAAGAAACTACGAGTGAAATCATTTACAAACCTATTCAAAATCGAAAATTAAAAAAACTGATTGTATATACTTTTTTGAAATATAATCACACGAAGTATGTTTACTTTAGGTGATTTTTTGAATCAAAATGAGTCGTTACATAGAGAATACAAAGAGTTTTGTTTCAAAATAAAACTGTACAAGTTTTACACAATCACAGAACTGTATGACATCATCCAAAGTGGAAAGTTTTTGTATGACTTTAATCAAATCATTTTATCCAATATATACAAGTATTTCGATTTTTATATTCCCCGCTATTTGTGTTCATTTCATAATACACCATCGGAAAGCTCAGAACACGTACTTATGATTGGGATCAACGATTATAACGAAGTGACTGGGATTCCGTTTGATGGAGATCTTACAAAATATACATCATTTTTTCAACGATATGTGAACATGTTAGCATTAACACAAGTTTCGTCCACATGTTGTGTCGACATTTGTGTTCAAATCGAGAAATGCTTCATAGAAGAAACCATACTAGAGTCATCATCAATCCGAACAAAGTTAAAACGCTATGAAAATTCATACCTAAACTACAATAAAGAGTATTCAGATTATTGTATGAAGAAAAAGGTCTGGATTGACAAAATATTTACATACAAAAGCAAACTGGAGTCTTTCTTGAACAATCCGCAAATGAAAACAGAATTTGTAAACTATCTCGAGGAACAAAAAGTAAAATCTAAGTTTGAAAAAGTGTTAAGATGTGATGATATAAGAATCACGAACGATGAAATTCAAAAAAATCGATTTGACAAAAATCACTTCATATATTGGTTGATTATTTTCAAAGACGTTCGTTCAAAGGAAATCCTAAAGGATAAGCCAATCGCCCCTGTTCAATCCAAATTCCTCAATCTTGTGTTTTGTCTCATCACAAAGTTATCAGATTTGAGATCGATATTTTCGAAAACAGGTATATCCTATTATGTATGTCGTGTGACATTCAAAAAGAACAAAGCGATGTGCTCCAAAGAACTTCAATACAATGACAACCAAATTGGACAATGGAGATGTATGAAACGTCAGTATTTTTCAACAGTTGGACCACAATGTATTGACGTGTATAAAACATAGACTCAGCATTCGTATTTTGTGTTACACACCAGATAACAATGCAATGAAAAATATGGCCCAAGAGTCTTTATCAAACTTTGATGACTGTACGAGTTAGTAATATGGTTATTATTGCATCACGGGATGAGTAATACTCTATCCATTTGATGTCTGTTGGACTCCATACCTTTATTGTAACTCCAAAACATTTGCAAAATAAACTTATCTCAGATTCTGAAATCGATGCTGTACATTTGTTTTTGCTTCTCAATACTTGAATTGACTTATCGTACTCGATTTGATTTACATTTTTTTGTTTTATATATTGTTGTTCTGCAAACGTTAGCAGTTTAGATTTCAACTGTTCAACATTAAGTTTCCGCAATTCATGTTCGTTGTAGTGTTCATCGTTATATTCTTCATCAACGAATTGCTTTACTGATTTAAAAAAACTCAGATGGTTGTGAGCGTTCTGTGTTCGCAAATCATAAACCTTTTGTCGTTCATCTATCCCAATCTCATTTCGGATTTCATTTTGTCCACGTGGATAAATTGTATTCAATAATCGTTCATTTCTTATGTGATTAGTCTTTTTAAAATTTGAGATGACCTTTTTATAATGTTTGTGGTAAAGAACAGGTTCATAATGAACATAGTCACATTTCTTTTCTCGGCGCTTCCTTTTCGTTTCAGCCATAAGCTCCAAGGTTTGTAAATGAAAGTGTTTTAACTCATTGTATGCAACAAATCGTATTTGACCAGAATCGCAAGTCTTTGTCTTCATCGAATTGGTTAATGTTGGATAAAATGTACAGTCTGTTGATTCATAGTCTGTTTTCAACATACCAGTCGGAACTAGAGCGAATTGATTAGAGTCATTCTCATTGAATTTATCGTTTAGAAGAAGCCGAACATGTTTCAAACTTTTTGGAAAGAAAGTTTGCAGTTGTTGACTTATTTGCGTTTTTTTTTCACGATTCGTGAATGTTCTCAGTAAACGTTCAATTTCAATACTAAACAGTCGTTGACCTTTATATGATAAATTCATTAAACAGTTTGTTGATTCATCGTATGAACCGTTATTGAGACTCATCATCCATTCTCGTAACGTAGCAATTCTTTGTTTGTTATTAGAAGACCTTTTCAACAATTGATTCAATGTTTGCCTGCATTTGAAATTACTGTGCTGTTTATTTGAAAAAACGTTGGCGTTTATGTCTATAATTTTGTTTATCAGATGACAAAACTTTATTTTTTCGTTAGGGTGAGTATACAATGTACTGTTTGTTACGAATTCATGTCCACTGTGTCCTTCGATTTCAATTTTAATTTTTTGCAATATTCGTCGTAACGGTTCGCCCGAAACATCAACTTGCGTGATTATGATCTTACCATCGGTAGCAGAGTCACCTTCCACATATTCAGATTCAGATACGTCTATGATAGTCGCTTGTTTATTCGTTATTATGATGTTATTTGAAGCCTTCAAATAATGAATAGTAATGGTTTTGGCTTTATTGAACTCTGATAACGTTTTCAAGTGATTTTTATATGGCGGACCTTGTTGTGGTCTTTCTGATTCCAATTTGTTTTTTTCTATGAATGTGTTTAGTGCCTTCGTATTCTTTGTTGACCGATACAAATAGACAGTGTTGGATGTGTGTGTATAAAACGCCACATGAGTATTTGGTGTATGAAACATTCTATTTGATGATTTAATAATTGTGTCAATGTTTTCAGACCCCCCGTCAGTTGTGCGAAAGTAGGTAGCATAACTGTGACGCAAGTCGTTAATCGAAATATGGGTTCCTGTTAACTCCCCAAACATACGTGTGATAAATGGTCCTAGTTTCCAAGGATGTGCATAAGGTTGTTTATCGTGTTCTTTTACAAATAAAAACATATCTGTTGGCAATACAGTACTTGATGACGGTAATAACGGAATCTCATTTACGTTTCCTTTTGTTCGGATATCTAACAGCTGTTCAATATAATCTGAAGTAATCTCGGTAAGGATCACAGGGTCTAATTTAAATCCTTCATACGTCTTGTGATCCAACATATAAAGAATATAACGAAACTCCTTTTGTTTCATTTTTTTAGACTGACTGTAATATGTTGGTTTGTAAACATATCGAACAGGTTCATACTTAAAAAACTCATGATCGTCAATCGTTGAATAGATTTTACGGGCGTTTACAAGTTGTACATCTTGGACACGAATAATAACATTTCGTGCCTTTTTCTCCAAAAATGAGTTTTGCTCGAAAACATTTTTTTTTATTTTAAAATCATTCAGTAACCTATAAACCAACAATCCACCATAATCATCACGTGCTACAAACTCTCTTGTATATAGCGCTAATAAAACACGATATGTAGCATTCTTCATCGATATATTGTCATCATCCTTGATGAGTTCAGGTAACATACAAATCGACTGCCAATCAAAATAAGGTTCAATTGCAAGACGTTTCGTTGTAGCTTGCATATCAATGGTTTGTCTTTGTTTCAGGTCATTTTTAAGTAATAATATTGCATTTTGATCAATAATAGGATCCTTCTCATTTGCTACTAACCGACATATTTTTTTCTTTTCGTTAAGTTTCATACTTTCACGAGTCAAACGATATAACCAGCATACATTCAAGTTTTCAGAAATATATGAATTGAAATTACCTTTTTCAAGGTGAAATATAAATGATATGATTACATGTACAAACGGGGTCATTGACAAATACTTGGAGTTTGCGCGTATAAATTCTAAGGCCATCTTCGGTTGTTCGTATACAACGATCAGGTTATCTATTTCCAATAACTCGAACAATCGTGTGTAAATTCCATAATTAATCTTTTTCTGGCGATCGTTATTTTTCCGTTTTCTCTTTCCAACCGTATACAAAGAATCATATAAGGCTGCCATCATTTCAACAGAGATAGTCAATTCAGAGTTACTATTTTCCCATTTTAGATGAGGTTCGACTTCTGATAGTATTTCTGGCCGTTTTATTAATTTTCCTTGTCTCGTTCGTTCTTTGTATTCTTCGATAGTGTCGGCATTTTCCGCTATATCAACTAGTCGAACATCTTCTTCTATGACATCTAAATCTTCGACTGATTCGGTTTGCAAGTTATCTGTTTCAAATGGGCTTTCTTTTCGGTGTTTGTTAATCACTTGATATCGTGGAACACGTCCATTTGGAATATCTAAACGTCGAAGATAACGTCTGTCAGCTATTTGTTGAACTTCAGGTAAGGTAAGATAACTTGTTCGGCGTTTATCAATACATGCTTGTAGAACACGTTTTTCAGCATCTGTCCATTTATAGAAATTATCCTCATCTACAAGCGTTTTTTCCAAAACACATTTTCCAGTGGCGATCGCTAGAAGAATTCTTCTTCGTGCCACACGAGCCTTATTTTTGTGGTAACTGTTTCTTGATATTTCCTTTTGACGGGATTCGTTCATGATAATATGATGCTTATCATCAAAAATATAAAAAAATAATTAACAAGAAAAATGCACACCTTATGGCAAAATCTAAAAATTAACATATAACAAAAATGTACTAAACACACCTAAGGATGCGCATAAAAACGAATTCATTTATTCTTTTTTATTATTTATTATAACTTGATGTTTTTCCCCACATTACGAGTCTGATCGTAAACGGTCTCACCCAAGATATGTTCCATCTCCCTATTTCGACGTTCCCGCTCCTTCTCATTATCGTCATCATCATTCGGACAATTCAATTCGATTCCCATATTCAATATGTCATTCCCACGAAAACCTTCATACCATAACATCGTATTTCCAAATGTTTTGATTGTGCGTGTAAGCTGTTTCCACTTTGCACTGCCGATCACTAAGTCCTGATTCTCGTATTTCTTTTCAAAATGTTTGAAGTACTGCGTGTGATACTTCTCTATATTTCTCACTACCATCCTAAATATGTCTTCGATGAGACGTTTCTCCCATTTGCCCTTTCCAACATGGACTTCCACCATCTTGTCGTTTCTGCGTTCTTTCTTCAAAGTTTGCAAGTTCGGATGTTTGTCGTTAAAGTATATCTGCTCCATGGTTCGTGGGATCACATATTTCCCAGTGTCCATATTGTCTTGTATCATTTTCAAATACTCGTTATTCTCCAACTGTTCCACGATTTTCTGAATATCATCATTAGATATCTGATAAAAATCACCTCTCACAATGTTAATGTTATACACATTATTATTATTCGTGATGTTGTTATTATTATTAATCGTTTGATTCGATAAACACGATTCTTTTTGCAAAGGTTGCGAACATTTGACGTAATGAGTATGTTTACGTTTTGATTGTTTTGAAGCAAAAAATCTTAAACATATTCTACATTGCAAAGGATGTAAGCCAGTGCATTTTTTTTCATGTCGTAACATACTATGTTTATACGTAAACCCTATTTTGCACTTAGAACAAACGTGATCGATTCCTACAGTTGTCTCAGAATAATTAGAGCTCTCATCATCATGAGAACAATCAGAATTTACGTTGTTCGAATCACCACCTAAATTGGGTAAATAGGTTTCTTCTAAATCTTTTACGTTTTCACTCGTTTTCTTATGACAAGAGTATTTACGATTTTCATGACGTCGTAAATTACGTAATCTATCCGTTATGTAAAAACAAAATTTACATTTGTACATCATTATAATTCTATATTTACACTTATCCTATATTTCTTAATTGGATTTAGAAAGTTCCCCCCCCCCGATTGTATTCCACATTCGACTCCCAAAAAACAGGGTTTACTTTTTGATAAATAGGGTTTACTTTTTGATAAATAGGGTTTACTTTTTGATAAATTATTTTTCACTTTTGGCAACTTTCGGAGATTTTTAGGTTTCTTCTACAATTGATGCTCAATATTTCGGAATGCAAAAATTGAGCGCCAAAAGTTCAAAATGACATAAAAATATTGAGCTACACACCATTTTTGATAACTCAATATTTTGATGTTGACTGAAAATAATACACCATAGCTCAAAATTTTTTGAGCGTTTTTTTGA
>Ga0181568_10000157_pt1 | contig 55780 bp, 46 predicted proteins | sample 101ome_20_FD_133758 | JGI IMG/M metagenome (GOLD analysis project Ga0181568, IMG submission 133758) | Coastal salt marsh microbial communities from the Groves Creek Marsh, Skidaway Island, Georgia - 101404AT metaG (megahit assembly) | ecosystem: Environmental > Aquatic > Marine > Intertidal...
CCAGGGAAGAGGTGGAGAAGGAGGCAAAACCGAACTGAATCGGTCATACTTCGTTTGTTGCCCCTGCCTCAACTTCTCCGTGAAAATAGTGCTGAGAGCAGCATTTGAACCTGCGAACCTTTAAGGACAGGAGTTTAAGCCCTGCGTGTTTAACCATGCTCCACCATCTCAGCATTTGAATTTGTATAATGAAATGAGAATATTTAGATTAAATGGATGGAAATGTGCGACTATTCAGCGCACTTCAACAGGGGCAGGGGTGAACAGTATAAGACCGCCGACACCCCCTTCATTCTTTGTTGATTGTTTGATTAAATCCTCATCAATTGAATCTCATGAGGTAAATGAGCCAGAAAAAGAAGCCTACGACAAGAGTTTCCCAAGCAGCCTTGTTCAGAAGTTTCTCTGGAAACTTGGTGAGGTCGCCAAGAGCACGCTCATCATTCTTCTTCGTAGGCGGGCAAAGGAGCATCTGCAGCAGCGAAGTCATACATTTCCTTGTCTTCGTCTTGATGTGAGGTGAAGTCGGGCAATCGCAGTCGCCAGTTGTTTGGCAAGGGTGAACCCTTATCGATGATTTTCAAGACGCGTTCCTGCCAGGATTTGGGCTTTCGTTGCATGATGTACATGCACAGCACCGAGGTTCGGATGTCTTCATCAAGGACAACATATCCTGTAGCTGCTTCAAAATTCATGGCTCTGAGCAGATTGAATGCCGGTCGATTGATGCTTTGGAACCAGCGCTTTGCATTCCGCATCAGCACCAAAATCACGATCATGATGACAAGGGTGTTCAAACAGACAGCGGACCACGTTGGAGCACTGTAGCGTCCAAGAAGCATCACCAGCAGGAGGAGCAATGGAACGGCGGTCACCAAGAAAATGAAGGATTCCGACATGGGAGGTTTTCGCATTTTTTGGCGAATAGCCACCCATCCGTCGTGATGTCGCTCGTAGGGTCTGAAAATTTCCCTTTCGTCTTGGGTAGCAGCGGCCCGAACCAACTGCAGCAGACCGTTGATTTTTCGAAATTGCGTGATGCCGACATCCATATTGTCGTCAAGAATGGATTGAAGGCGTTCCTGTGCAAGACTGTATTCTCCCATGTCAGCGAGGATGGAGGCCATTTCCACCACCGGGGTTACTTCTCCTGGAAGGTGTTCTCGGCATTCCTGCCACCAGTGGAGGGCGTCGTGTAACATTCCCAACTCATCGGCCATGAGGCGGCCACCTCTCATCCACATGTCAAGGCGGCTTGGGTCAACCGCCACGATTCGTTTGGCGCCAGAAAGAGCAGAGGCAGCCTCAGCCATGGTGGGTTGCACGCCCATTGGCGGAAGGCATGCCTCTACAAAGATGGACCATGCTTCAAGGTGTTCGGGATCAATAGAGGTCGCTTTTTTCGCCTCTGCTTTTGCTCGTTCACGGTCACCTTCGTCAAGGGCTTCCATGGCGTTGAGGTAGTGCGATTCAGCGCTCATTGTCTCGCCTCAATCGTCACGTTTCCGCTCAAATTTCTTCGGTTCTCTGAAATCACGGGGTGGTTGATTGTGAGCGTGCCCTTGTCGCTTGCCTCGTGACCGCCGATAGTTGCTGTCCGATGTCCTTCGCTGGCCTCGGTTTCGATCTTGTTGGCGAGGGCGCTGATCTCCCCGGTTGCCGCCACCACCACCACCGCTACCACCGGGACGAGGTGCTTCGCAACGGTTGCAAGCTTCACGGAATGAGAAATTGGAGTTGTTGCATTTCGGACAGGTCCAATCGTTGCTGTTGAAGGTCCCTCCGTTTTGCCGTCCGTTGCGCCGTCCGTCGTTCCGTCGGTCAAATCCACGGTCCGGGCGACGGTTGTCCCGAGGGCCTCCTCGGTTGTTCTGCCAGTCGTTCCGACGCCCATCATCGCGACGGTTGTCCCGAGGGCCTCCTCGGTTGTTCTGCCAGTCGTTCCGACGCCCATCATCGCGACGGTTGTCCCGAGGGCCTCCTCGGTTGTTCTGCCAGTCGTTCCGTCGTCCCTCATTACGACGGTCAAACCCGCGGTTTTGACGCCGGTCGTCACGAGAACCACCACCGTTGTTTGGCCGTGGTGCTTCACATCGGTTGCACACGGTGCGGCGTGCAAAGTTGGAATTGTTGCATTGAGGACAGGTCCAATCGTTGTACTCGTGTCCATCGTTTCGGCGCGGGCCGTTTTGGAACGGTGAGCGTCGGTCAAATCCACGGTCTGAGCGACGGTTGTCTCGAGGGCCTCCTCGGTTGCTTCGGCGGTCGTCTCGACCTCTCCCGCTTTGTCGGTCCCTGTCCCTTCCTTGACGTCGGTCGTTGTCCCTACTTTGACGTCGGTCGTCTCTCCGGTTGTCGTTTTGCCGTGGTTGTTTTTGTCGAATCGTGACTTGGATGCCCACCAGTTCATCGATGTTGAGGTTCCTGTCAACGTGGGCGATGTGCGCAAGAGGGTGTTCGGTGCTTCCCAGAACGCCGTCGATTTTGCCGATGTAGGTGCCGTCCTCTACACGAACCATGATGGCATTGAGTGCGGGGGAGGCTCCTTCGAAGTGAACCAAGAGGCCTCCTTCGTGACTTTTGGACTCGACCGTTCCTGTAAACATCGTGAGCCCTACCAAATCCTGCCAGCCCGGCTTTTTGGTTGTGTCGGTTTACGCGTCGTCTTCACGGCGAAGCAGGGCAGCCGCACCCAGCAGTGAAAGAGTGGCGATGAAAGAGGTGGCTGGAAGGGCACTATCTTCCCCGGGTTCGGTCGTAGGAGGGCTGATTGGAACTTCCTCAAGGGTGGGAGCGTCCACGCCGACAACGATCTCGGTGCTGGCGCCCGATTCATCGGTAGCGGTGATGACCACCGTGTAATCCGTGATGCCATACGCCATGCAAACAGCCGTGGAAACCTCAACGTTCCAATTGATCCCGTCAATCTCGAACCCTTGGTAGGGCTCGCCGCAAATGGTCAACTGCATGGTAACGAACTCAAGATCTGGGTCAGACACGAGCCCATACATGGTGAATTTCAGTTGGCTCTCGTCCCAAGTTGCGTTTTCGCTGTTGAAATTCTCGGAAACGGAAATGACGGGAGGGGAATTGGGCTTCATCAAACCGAGGTCATATTCTGCGGTGTAATCCATCATGTTCACCGCTTGTGCGTCGCTGGTGAAGGCAAAGGAGCCCGGGCGAATGTTGTCCAACGAGACGGTGATCTCGGTGGCCGCAGTTCCCGTGACGGTCACGGTTTGGCCCTCAGCACCCAAAACACCGTCTTGAATGGCTCGGGTGGACATCAGGAATTCGCCGACCAATCCCGAGGAGGTCACGCTCATGATGGCGTTCTCGCCTGCCTCGTCGACCACTGCAGTGGCTGTGAACAGTGTGCCAAACACCCACGTACGGGAGTCGTTTTCATCGGTGGCGCCGAGTGGGTCAACGGCCAAGCAGACGGCGGTCGCCTGACTGGATAGAGCCGGTTGGGTCACGAAGAAGTCACCAAGAACGTTGGTGGATACCTCCCAACCTGCTTCGTCAAAGGTGCACTGGAGCGACCATCCGTTTTCGTCGTTCGCCCAAGCGTTCCCGGTTTCTGCCGTGGCAAACGGCCAGGTGCCCTCACCGGAGGTTGGGACACGTGTGTCGTTGGCCGGTGCATCGCTTGTCCACGCAGGAATGTCGTTACTCGCCGGTTCTTCGGTGGTGAAATCCATGAACATGTTGCATTCCAAATCCCATTGTGTGCGGTCAAAACTCACCAGTTGGGTGACTTGAAGGGCCCCATCACCGAGGTAAACGAAGGAAGGATCGCTGATGTGGTCGCATGATTGGCCGCTCTCTGGGGCGTTATCGGTCACGCGGAAATCGTACATTCGCAATCCTGGTAGGACAGGGAATGTCACACGCAGGGCTGCGTCGCTCATGTTCGTGATGTTCATGGCGAGGGTGAAGTTTGACACGCCGCTGTTGGGCAGTTGGTCCCAGCGAACGTTATTTGTTTGGCCATCGGCGACGAACAGGCTGATTTCCAAGTCTTCGGTGGTTGAGGTGGGGACTTCCTTGCAGTCAGAAGCTGCACCTAAGTTGGTGCAGGTTCGTGCGTCGGGGTGACCATCTGGAACGAGGTTGACCTCGTCCAGTCCGATACCGTCCTCAACGAATTCAAAGTCGTTCCAATCTACGCCACCCGAGTGAGGAATGCCTTCTCGCATGCCGAGACGAGTTTCCATATCGGCGATGCACTTTGGACCGATGCTACGGACCGCATCTCGCTCGTCGGTGCTGATCCAGTCGTTGTCTCCGCCCGGCAACCCTTCAAACAAACTGTCCAAATTGTCTCGAACGATGGCGGAGTTGGAAGCGTTGACCCACGCATTGGCATACATGTCACCCGTTGCCCAGTCATCGAGGATTTCCAGTTCGAACAGGGCGAAATCGTACTCGAACAAATCTTCGAAGGTGTAACCACTGCAGTCCACATCAAGTGTATCTTGGCGACCTTCGGTTGGTCGTGCTTCGGATTCGTCTGTCAGTGTGGTCAAGACGGGTGAAGTGATGACGCTCAACATCAGCAGCGTGAGTCCGAGGGACGTGAGAACGGTCATTTGGCGTTGGCGTGTCATGACACACCGTTGCCTTTCGCCTTCATGAACAATTGCCTTTTTCCCTCATGGAACAAGGGCTTCCATACGCCGATGCAGCGCCCACCAAGGGGTAACGGTCCAGATGAGCGCAGCGAGCCAAGATTGCCAAGCAGGCACACCTCGGTCAATGGTTGGGAGTTGAGTTTCGAGGAGATGATGGTATACGCCGTTGGGCGAAAGCAGGTCCAAGGCTCCTTCGAGCGCCACCCACGTCGGGTCGTTGGGCTCACCGACGGCCACACCTGATGCATAGGCCACCATCGACGTCACGAGCGCCCACAGGAAGGTGAAGAAGAACCACACCCCTACACCAAAGGCAATCGCAGTGCCCTGCTCCCGTGCAGTGGTTGAGGCCAAAAGCGCAAAAAGCGTGTACCACAAGACGATCAATCCAGTCGAGAGTGCGTACACCACGAATTCTCCGAGGGAGGGCCACTCGTCCATGCGCTGATTCACCACCAAAACGGTCAGCAGCAGCAGAGCGTACACGGGAACGAGGATGGCTTGCGCGTAACCGAGCACCAAGGATGCCGCTTGGTGCTGACGAGGCATGGGCTGAGCCAACTGAATCTCGAGCATGCCGCTTGCACGGTCTCTGCTCACGCCATCAAACGACATCAAGACCGCACACATGGTGGCGCCAAAGACCACGCCGAGGGAGGCGTAAAACAGGACTTCCATCGCCTTGTCAGGCTGATGACCCCCGGGCAGCACGATGTTCGGGTCGGAGAATCCCCAAGCAAGTCCCGGCATGAAGAGCAACAAAATCGGCAGCATCACCTTCAGACGGATACTCTTGAGGCGCTCGTTTCGAATCCGACGAGCAACGCGAAGGATACGAGTGAGATCATTCATCTTCGCCCACCTCCGCTCCTCGCATGGGAAGGAAGGCAGCTGACGTGACCTCCAGGCTCACATCCTCAAACGTCATCCCCGTCGCTGCACACAACCACTCAACCAAGTTTGGTCGGGCGGGTGACCATGAAATGATGTCCAGCGCTGCCTTCCTGCAGGCATCAAGCACGGCATCTTGTTCTCCCCGTATGGTGATGGACCACGTACTGACGTCCTCTTCGTGCTGAAGGAGCTCCGTGTCCAGGTCTGCAAGAATCTCTTCCGGAACCATGGATCCTCTTCCTTGAATCACATACCGTCCTTCCAAGCCCAACCGCCGCTCAACCTCGGCAAGGGGCCCTTCGTCCAGCAACTGACCTCGGTGGAGCAGGGCGATGCGGTCGATCAACCCCTCAAGTTGGTTGACCATGTGAGAAGAGATGACGACGCAGACACCTTTTGCTGCGAGGCGACGAACCAACGATGCAAAGGCCTCCGATGCGACGGGGTCCAAACCGTTGAACGGTTCGTCAAGCAGCAGTACTTTGGGTGAGCCGAGCAAAGCAACGGCGATGGACAACCGTTGGCGCATGCCCTGACTCAGGTTGTCAAGGTGGTCCTCAGCGCGTTGACGAAGACCGACCAGTTTGAGCAAACCGTCCAACTGGTGAGAACTTTCGCCACGCATTTCGCTTAATTGTTCGAGGACTTGACGAACGCTGACCCTTCCTTGCCACCGAACCTGTTCTGGCATGTGGCCGGCCCACGTACGCAAATCGACCACGTCCACTTCCCGGGTTGAACCAGCATGACCGACAACCGTGCCTTCTTGAATGGGCAAAACGCCCGCCATCATCCTCAGAAGGGTCGTTTTCCCAGCACCGTTCGGGCCGACCAAACCAAGAACGCTCCCCGCGTAGAGGTCAAGGTCAAGCCCGACGATTCCAGCGCCTTGGCGTTTAGCCCAGGGTCTCAGTGGAGTCGGGTTGGCAACGGTGTGCCGATGTTGCACCTGTCGAAAGGTCAACAACGGCTCCGCCATATCCGAAAGGAGGCGAATCCCTCGCTTCAACCTTGGTGAGAGGCGAACCTCTATGACGGTCAGTTGTTGGCTTGGTAACGACGTTCATGGTTTGGCAGGGAGTGATTCAATCCCTTGCGCCGTTGCTCGGCGGTGCAGCCTTCCTGTGGTTTGCCAATCGGCGTCTCTCAACGGAGGACGCGGATGATTGGTTGGAACCGATTGGGTCCGCTGGTGTTTTGTTGGCGTTTGCCGTGGTGGTCTTCATGTGGCTGCTTCCAGCCGGAGCCTTCCTTGCAATACCGCTTGCGCTGCTTCTTTCCGTGCTCAGTCCTGCAGCAAGAGAGGCATGGAACGAACACCGTCGCATGCGATTGATGGCTATCGGGGTGTCGCTTCTCGTTTTGGCGTCAACGGGTTTCCTCCCCGTTGATGAACCGGTGGCACCAGATGCATGGGGCCAACCCCTCTTCACCGAAAATCCACACGCTCCCGCCTATCCTGCGAGCGAGCAATACACGTGGGTGACCGGAGAAGCCGTGGTGCTTCAGTCCGTGAGCATGAGACTGCCGCACCAAACGGGTGTGTTGGGTGCTGAATGGACTGCGATGGCCCTTGCTTCGTGGTTGAACATGGAAAATGACCGTATGCATCAAGCGATTGACTTGATTGACGATGAACTTCCTTTCCAACTCAATCCAGAGGACATTTTGCTTGAATCAGCGCCAGCTCCCACGCATCTTGATGTCCGTGTAAGCAGCGACGCCTCGATACAGGTGGAACACCGCTCTTACCTCGTCAAAACGACCGCCATTGGTATGGATCCCAACGGTTTCGTGGTGGGTGAGGTTTCAACGGCCTCGCTAGCCTCGTGGGGGGGTCAACTCGACATGCTCATCATCGTGCGACCGCTTGCTCACCCAACGTTGGGGGATGACCCGACGGGCGAAACGTGGATCCGTGAGTGGTTGGAAGCCCACGGTTCTGCCGCTTGATGTTGGCTCTCCTCACCCTTCGTTTGGAGACGCCTCTTCCGTTGCATCGGCGTTTTGCACCAGAATCCACTCGCCAATCCACAACGCTACGAGAATCATCACCACTTGAGCCAATGCTCGTAGGACATGCCAGTGTGTTTCGTACACACGTCCGTCCAGTGGCACGTTCTCCATCCACATGTAGAGGTTCGCCCAATAGAGAAGGACCAGCGTTACGGCGGTTACCAGGCCGGCTTGTTGGCGTGTTTGCGGAACGATAAGAGCGAGGCCGACGAGGATTTCGACCACGCCACTTGCATGGACCCAAAATCGAGCATCGCCAAGCGTGGCTGGCACGATGGGCTCAAACCAAGTGGGGTTGGTGAAGTGTTGAATGCCGACGTTGAGAAAGAACAGCCCAAAGACCACCGCAACAGGTCCTTTGCATCGGTTGAGCCAGTTCACCGGCATCAACTCGGTCAATACCGTACTTTTTGTCGCGTGAGTGTTCGCCAAATGCGCTGCAATGGGTCGTAATAGCGGTCTACGACGCGCTCCTTCAGTTGGATAATGGCATCATCGGTGATTTGGATACCTGCGGGGCAGACTTCCGTGCAACATCGCGTGATGTTGCAGTATTCGACTCCAAATTCCTTCTTGATTTCAGGAACACGGTCCTCGATGTCCAGTGGGTGCATTTCGTAGTTGGCCAAGCGGACAAGGTTTCGAGGTCCAGCAAAATCATCGAAGAGCTCGTGGTCGCGAAGCACGTGACAGGTGTTGACGCACAGGAAGCACTCAATGCATTCTCGGAAGTGTTGGACACGGTCCGCTTCCATCTGGTTGAACTCCCAATCGAGGTGTTCGGGACCGTTGATGGGCTTGATGCGTTGGGCAACGTCGTAGTTCCAACTCACGTCGGTCACGAGGTCTTTGATGTGCGGGAAGGTCTTCATCGGACGAATTTCAATGGGCTGACCTGCCGGTGTTTCAGCGACCACGTCGCTCATCCGGGTCATGCACATCAGGCGTGGACGGCCGTTGATTTCAGCGGAGCATGAACCGCATTTTCCGGCCTTGCAGTTCCAACGAACGGCCATGTCCGGTTCTTGTTCGTGCTGGATGCGGTGCACGCAGTCCAAGACCACCATGCCCTCATCAAGTTCAAGTTCGTAGGCCTCGAGTTTGGCTTCTTTTCCTTCACCACGCAGGATGTTGAAGGATTGCTTGGTCCCTTTGAGTGACATCAGTTTCCACCTCCTGCTTCCGCAGCACGCTCAGCGATCATCGCTTTGACTTCCTTGAGGGCATCCTTGAGGTCGTCTCGGATTTCTTCAACGGTTTCCTGACGAATCTTGATTTCCCCACCTTCCATCCAGATGATGTTCAACGTCTTCCCCCAATAGTCATCCTCAGGGGTCGGGAAATCGTCACGGGTGTGGCCTCCACGGCTCTCTTCACGGGTGATTGCAGCCAACGTTGCTGCGTGGGAGACATCGGCCATGTTGATGAGGTCAAGTGCTTGATGCCATCCCGAATTGTAGGTTCGAGAGGTACCCGAGGAGCACGCCATGGCCCGCTGTTTGAACGACTTGATGTCCTCAAGGGCTTCCTCAAGTTCGCTCTTGGTGCGGATGATGCCGACCTTGGCTTGCATCATGTCCCGCATCTCGTCGTAAATGCGACCAGGGTTTTCGCCTCCTTCTCGCTGGAGAGGTGCCAACATGTCGGAAATAGCCGCTTCGACTTGAGCGTCATCAATGGCGGGCTGGGCCAGGTCCTTTGACCGCTTGGCAGCAAATTCTCCGGCTCGCTTTCCGAACACGATGAGGTCGGAGAGCGAGTTTCCACCCAAACGATTGGCGCCGTGCAACCCTGAAGCAACTTCGCCGCAGGCAAAGAGACCGGGAACGGTTGTTTCCTGAGATTCGGCATCCACGCGAACGCCGCCCATCACGTAGTGAGCGGTTGGTCCGACTTCCATCGGTTCCTTGCTGATGTCAACACCTGCAAGTTCCTTGAATTGGTGATGCATGGAAGGGAGTTTCTTGAGAATTGCTTCTTCACCTCGGTGAGAGATGTCAAGGAAGGCTCCACCGTGAGGGGAGCCTCGCCCGGCTTTCACTTCAGCGTTGATGGCCTTCGCTACCACGTCACGGGTTAGCAATTCGGGTGGACGACGAACGGTGGCGAGTTTTCCACTAACGACTTCTTCGACCCACTGGTCGGCTTCTTCAATCGTGTCGGCATGGTCGCCAGCAAACATTTCAGGCACGTAATCGAACATGAACCGGCTGCCTTCGCTGTTGGTGAGTCGCCCACCTTCTCCACGAACGCCTTCCGTGACGAGGATGCCACGCACCGACGGAGGCCAGACCATACCCGTTGGATGGAATTGAACGAACTCCATATCGCGCAGTTCTGCTCCTGCCCAAAGGGCAAGAGCGTGTCCATCGCCCGTGTACTCCCACGACCCCGAGCAAACCGACCAGCATCGTGTGATGCCGCCCGTGGCGAGAACGACGGATTTGGCCGAAAACGCATGGAAGTCACCGTTGACCCGAGTGTAGGCAACGCAACCGGTGACGCGGTCACCTTCTTTGAGCAGGCTGCGAACCGTGTATTCCATGAAGATATCAATCCCTTCGTGAATGCCCCGCTCCTGAAGCGTACGGATGATTTCGAGTCCGGTAGCGTCGCCGACGTGAGCGAGTCTTGGGAACGTGTGGCCACCGAAGTTGCGTTGATTGATGAGGTTCTTTGGGGTGCGGTCAAAGACGGCCCCCCACTGTTCGAGTTCTCGCACTCTGTCCGGGGCTTCTTTGGCGTGGAATTCAGCCATTCGCCAGTTAGCAAGCCACTTGCTTCCTTTCATCGTGTCGTGGAAGTGCACCTTCCATCCGTCCCGAGGATCAGCGTTTTGCAGGGCAGCAGCACAACCACCTTCCGCCATGACGGTGTGGGCTTTACCGAGCAGTGATTTTGTGATAATAGCGGTTTTCGCCCCGCTGCGTGCCGCCTCAATGGCCGCTCGAAGGCCTGCACCACCTGCGCCGATGACAATGACGTCGTATTCGTGTTTGGTTACCTGTTCGCTCATCATTTCACCTCAGATTACAAACAGCACCATGTCGTTCAGTCGCCCTTCGGCCACGGCCAGCACCCAAAGGTCACCGAGGAACACGAACACCAACGAAGTCCAAAACCAAAAGCCGTGCGAGCGGTTGAGAACGCTGATTTTCCCGAAAAGTTTCCCTCGAACTCGGCTGATGCCCGTGGTCCAGCGGTCCAACATGCCGCCGGCAAGGTGGCGCAGTGCGTGACAGGAGGTCACGTACATCGTGAGTAAGAAGGCTTCAATGCCCATCACGAAGGTTCCAATCGAAACACCGTATTCGTGGGTGTCCTTGAAGTGCATGGTATGGGTGACATCCCACCATTTGATGACCAAAATAATCATCGCTGCGTAGAGGAAATATCGGTGCAGGTTGTTGAAGATGAACAACCGCTTTTCGCCCTTGTAACCAATGGCTTTGTTGATGTCGGGTTCGTCAACCCAGCAAGCGGTGGGGCTGGCGAAAAAGGTACGGTAATAGACTCGGCGCATGTAATAGCATGTGCCTCGAAAACCAAAAGGTATCCAGAGAACAAGAATAGCTGCATTCACCCAGTCAGGGTGGTTCCAATCTTTGAGACCAAACAACTCCCACTCGAGGATGTTGGGCGAAAAGATGGGTGACATGACAGTGCTGCCTTCCAACGTGTAAGAGATGTCGGCGTCGTACAGGAAGAGCCTCCAAAACGTGTAGAGTAGGGCTGCGGTTAAGCCGATGCCCATGACCAATGGTTGGCTCCACCAGTTGTCGATTCGGTTGGTGCGCCCAAGTCCGTTGAGAACCGGGAGTTTGATGCCATCGCCCATGCTTTTCACCCGTGTTCCCGTAGGGAACATGCTAACCGAGAAGCGCAGGGTCTTTGAGGTTCACCATTGGGCCGCAGGCTGCATTTGAAAGAAAATCAAGCCAATTCAGACCAATTAACTTCAGCTTCCACCATTTCAATCTCGTCAACATCCATCTGCGCGAGTTGAAGTTTCCCGGAAAGCTCGTCATTCACAGCATGCCAGTAGGAGTAGGCTTCAATGACCCAGATACCAGATTCTCGTGTTCCGTTTCCTGATCCTTTCACGCCGCCGAAGGGCAGGTGGGCTTCGGCCCCGGTCGTTGAGTTGTTGATGCCCGTCATGCCGGCCTTGATGCCGGTCTTGTAGCGGTAGGCCTCCAAGCGATCGTTGGTGTAAATGGCCGATGACAATCCGTAGGGGCTTGCATTGGCCAAGTGAAGCGCGTGGTCGAAATCCTTGGCCTTCACCACGGTGACCACGGGGCCAAAGATTTCCTCGTGGAAACACTCCATGTCTTCGGTCACGTCAACAAAGACATGCGGCCACATGAACACGCCTTCGCTTGCGTCGCCGAGGAAGTTTTCCGGGGCGTTGTCCGAGGTGATGCTTCCTTCGCCCCAAATCTGCTTGGCGCCGCTGGCTTTGGCCATCTCAATGCCGGCGAGGAAATCTTTGCCGTATTTTTCAGAGAGCATGGGGCCGTAGAGGACGTCCTTGTGGACCAACGAGTTGCCGATTCGGGTTGATTTGACTTTGGCCATGAATTTCTCCATGAACTCGTCGTAAATGTCCTGGTGGAGGATGAGGTTTCCAAGACTGGTGCATCGCTGCCCAGCGGTTCCGAAACCTCCCCAGTACGCACCTTCAACGGCATTGTCGATGTTGGCCGAAGGCATGACGACCAAAGGATTCTTTCCGCCGAGTTCAAGCGAACATGATACGAGGTTGCGGCCGCACACCTCACCGATCATCTTGCCTACTTCGGTGGAGCCGGTGAAGGAAATTTTGTTGACAAGTCCTTCGTCAACGGCGTCAACGAGGTATTGGCCGGCACCACTTCCCTTTCCGTGAACCAGGTTGATAACGCCGTCTGGTAGGCCTGCTTGATGCATGATGCGGGCCAAGGCAAACGACAGAAGAGGGGCGTCTTGAGGGCTTTTCCACACACAGGTGTTGCCGCACATGATGGCAGGGATCATTTTCCAAAACGGGACGGCTGATGGGAAGTTGCAGGCGTTGATGATGCCGCAAACACCCAGCGGGCGGCGGTAGGTGAACAGCTCCTTGTCGGGTAGTTCCGAATTGACGGTTTGGCCGTACAATCGGCGACCTTCGGATTGGAAAAACAGACAGGTGTCAATGGCTTCTTGGATTTCTCCGCCCGATTCTTTGAGGGTCTTGCCGATTTCACGTGTCTCCAGGGCGACAAGCGCATCTTTGTGTTCCATCAGCAACCGGCCCATGTTTCCGATGATTTGACCACGGGTTGGCGCGGGCGTGGCAGCCCAGGCAGGAAAGGCAGTTCTTGCGGCATGGAGTGCTTCGCGAACATCATCCCGTGTTGAAAGTGGGAATTCGCCCAAGCAATCTTCGAGCATGGCGGGGTTGGTTGAGTGGAAGGTCGCTCCGTCGCTGGCGCTTGTCAGTTGCCCGTTGACGATGTTGTAGCCTTTGATCGAGGGCTTTCCACTCGGGTTGGTGTTGTCGATGTATTCGAGACCGGTTTCAAGAACGTGAACCATGCTTCTGTGGAACTTCACTCGTCTCTTGAATGTGATGGCGAAGGAATTTGGCCGCTCCGTCCACCGACCTCTTTCAACCGTTTCATCGGGTTTAAATGGGGGTCAACTGGCTACCATCACACGAGGCAGCCATGTGTTGGCTCAAGACTGTTCATATACCGTGAACCATGCATTCACACAGAGAGGGAGAGAAGATGGCGGCCAAAGACGAAAGCATTGAACTGCGTGTATCCAAAGCAATCCCATCCGACGTCGGATTTGGACGAGCGAGGATTTCCTCCGAAATGGGACTCGACCTCAAACCCGGTGATTTTGTTGAAATCAGCGGAGAAGAGCGTTCAACGGCGGCGATCTACTGGCGCAGCCGACCAGAAGATGCCAAGATGGACATCATCCGAGTGGACGGTATCATCCGCAAGAACGCAGGCGTGAGCCTCGGCGATCGCGTTACTGTGCGAAAGGTCGATGCGAAACCGTGTACGAAACTCACGATTTCCCCCGTGATGGCCAGCAAACAGAAGGTCAAGTTTGGCCCGGGGATTGAAGGATTCGCAAAGCGAGGTCTTTCCAAGCGGCCGGTCATGGCAGGTGACCGGATTTTCATCCCGGGAATGACCCTCTTCACCGAAACCCTCCCCTTTGCCGTCATGCAAACGGTCCCGAAGGGCATTGTCGTCGTTAACACCGATACTGAAATCGTCATCAAGGACGAAGCTGTGGCGGAGGAAGACGTTGGCCAGACCGAAGGCATCACCTACGAAGACGTCGGTGGTATCGGTCAGCAACTGCAAAAGGTCCGTGAAATGATTGAACTTCCCCTCAAACACCCGGAATTGTTCAGAAGGCTCGGCATCGACCCCCCGAAGGGCGTCCTGCTCCACGGCCCACCCGGCACAGGCAAGACGATGATCGCGAAAGCGGTGGCGACCGAAGTCAACGCCCACTTCAAAAGCATCAACGGTCCGGAAATTATCTCGAAGTATTACGGCGAATCGGAAAAACAACTGCGAGAAATTTTCGACGAAGCAGCCGAAAACGCACCCGCCATCGTCTTCATAGACGAAATTGACTCGATATGCCCTAAGCGAGAAGAAGTGACGGGCGAAGTTGAGCGACGTGTCGTGGCGCAAATGCTGACGCTCATGGACGGGATGCAGGGGCGAGACAACGTCGTCGTCATCGGTGCCACCAACCGACGTGATGCTCTTGACCCTGCGCTTCGAAGACCGGGCCGATTTGACCGAGAAATCGAAATCGGCGTGCCAGACCGAGAAGGCCGTCATGAAATCATGGATGTCCACACGAGGCAAATGCCCATCGCCGACGACTTTGACGTGGCGTGGGTCCTCGACAACACCTACGGCTTTGTTGGCGCCGACCTTGCCGCTCTGGTTCGAGAAGCAGCCATGCGAGCTTTGCGACGTTACCTCCCTGAAATTGACCTCGATGAAGAAACCCTTCCGCCCGAAGTCTTGGAGAAGATGGAAGTCTGCATGAACGACTTCAAAGAAGCCATCCGTGACATTGAACCCTCAGCTCTGCGAGAAATTTATGTCGAAGTTCCCGAAGTTTCGTGGGAAGAGGTCGGTGGGCTGAACGAAGTCAAAGACCGCCTCAAAGAATCGGTTGAATGGCCGCTTACCAAACCAGAATTGTTCGAGCACTTCGGTATCAAACCGCCCCGAGGTATCGTCTTGTTCGGTGCGCCAGGTACCGGTAAAACGCTTCTTGCGAAGGCCATCGCCAACGAGGCGCAAGCCAATTTCATCAGCATCAAGGGCCCAGAATTGATTTCAAAATGGGTTGGAGAATCCGAGCGAGCCATTCGTGAGATTTTCAAGAAAGCCAAACAATCAGCACCCTCCATCATTTTCCTTGATGAATTTGAGTCCATCGCAACCATGCGAAGTGGTGGAAGTGCTTCCGAAGGTTCGGATGTTGCCAATCGCGTGGTGAACCAACTTTTAGCCAGTATGGATGGTGTGGAGTCACTTGACGGCGTCATCATTGTTGCTGCAACCAATCGGCCCGAAATGATCGACCCAGCCCTGCTACGTAGTGGACGATTTGAGCGTGTGCTCCACGTTCCGCCACCCGACACAGGTGCTCGAGAAGCCATCTTTGCCATCCACAGCGAAGGCATGCCACTCAGTAAATTCTCGTTCAAGGACATCCTCACTGGTATGGATGGCTTTACGGGTGCTGACATCGAAGCGGTTTGCCGAGAAGCAGCTCTCATCTGCATGCGAGCAGGCAAAAAGAAGGTGACCAAAGCACACTTCGAGGAAGCCATTTCACGGGTCCGCCCAACGGTAACGCCTGACATGCTCGAGTACTACCAAAAGATGGAGACTCGGCTGACCTCAGGGTTGACCAACATCAAGCGAAACCGTGACTTCAGCCGTGGCATGGAAACGATGTGATGTCGGTGTTCGCACCGACGCATTCATGGGATTCCAATCCTGCAAGGACCATGAGGCGAGGGTAGGATGGCCATCTTTGGAAGAGAGGTGCTCGGTCGTTCGGTTGTTGATCGGACTGGAGCAGTTCTGGGGACCCTACAAGACCTCCATTTTGACCTCAACACGGGTACCATAAGCGAATTGATTGTTTTGGTCGAGGCCTCGGTTAACGCTGCAGCACTCCCGTTTGAACACCAAGGAAACATCGTGAACATTCCAGCCACAGCCGTGGCTCGAATCGCCAACAACATCCACTTGAATCAGTGAACTGCGCTGGTTTTCCCATGAGCATTTTCTCCACTGGTTTGGACAACCTTCTAAAGTCAGTGGGAACCGTGGAAATGCGGGAACTCGCTTCCCAGTGATTCCAATGCTTGGGTTACCGGCCAACTTCAATGCACGAAGGCTTGCCCTTCAGGCATCGTTCTGGGCCGTGATGGTCATTTTGTTGATGACCATTCTTCTCAATTTCATCAACTTGAGCACCACCAATCAACTGTCGGCTTACGACGATGATTGGAACGACATGTCGGCGTTCCGTCAGGACATCAAAGACATGGGCATCGAGACCCGTTCTCTGGTCAGCAGCCCGCTGTTGTTGGCGGACATCGAAGACCCACGCAACACCACCTATGTGTTAGCGGGGGTTGAGCGAGACACGCTGACCTTGCCGCAGTTTGACGACGACGGCTTCATCACCATCGCTTCGGGAGCAGGGTATTCACCATCAGAAATCGATGCCATCGTCGAATTCGTTGAAGCAGGCGGGACGGCGATGATTTTCGAGGACTACGGTTATGCCAACACCATTGCAGAAGCCTTCGGAATTCGTTACACGGGAGAGCAGGTGTACGACACCACCTACGTGGCAGAATTGGATTTCAACTACATTTGGATGTGTGTCCAAAGCAATCCCTGCGGCATGAACGGGACTTCTCTTGATCCAGCGACCCTCTCCGAGCACGAACGTTGGGCAGACGAGGGAACACCGGGCGAGCACCCGTGTTCGAAGCTTGACGGGACCTCCTACCTCAACGAAGCCGACGCCGGCTTGTGTGCACAACATCTCGTGGGCGGGGAGATCAAGTACAACGGAACCTACCAGATGCTCGTCAACAACATCACAGGATTGGAAGTGATTCCGGGTGTTCGCGGACCGCTTTCCGAGGTTGCCATCCGCTCCATTACGAGCAACGAGGCCACGGTCGATGTGAACGGGGACGGCGAAATTTGGGTCGGTAATGAAATCACACCGGAAACGCCCGACCGTTGGGGCCAGTTCAACCTCAGCATCGAAGTCTGTGCACGTGCGAGCTGCAGCCCCGAGGATGGTGGCCGTGTGGTGTTTGTTGCCGACGGTTCTGCGCTCATCAACGCCATGTACGATTACGAAGGTTTCAACGAAGGTGTGTATGGTCCAACCGATACACTGATGCCCAGTAACGACAATCGTAAATGGGCGCTCGACTACATTGCAGAAGCCCTGATGAGCGAGAGGGCGGGCGAGGAAGGTCAACCAGCAGAAAACGCCATGGTGGTCTTTGACGAATCAAGGCACCCCCAAAGTGCACTTGCTGCTGATTCCTACAACACGGTGTACTTCCTTCTCGTGTACTTCACGGGTGAAGGCTTGGCGATGCTGTTGCTTTTCCTTATTCTGTTCATCACCTTTGAAGCCGTGCTCATCAAAAAGCGGGACCCGGAACCTTGGCGACATGTCTTCAGCATCATCTACTACGGCTTTGGAGACGCAAATCGTTACGCCTACTATTCCAAGGTGGAAAAAATCCGTCAAGTGTTCCTCTCGAAAGTGCGCAACCAAAACGGCCTCAACCACGATGAGTTCCAAGCCATGCAAGCCAACGAGTTGGTGGCTATGATCAATGACCCCGTGCTGGCTAAATTTGCAGTTGAATCCAGCAATCGGTACACGCTTGAGCAAACGGTAGCACTGGTGAAGCGAATTAAGGCGTGGGGACGTCAGTGAGGTGAGGGGCATGTGGACACGTAAAGCAGCCTTCACCTTCACCGGCGGTATTGCGCTCGTGCTCATTGGGATGATGATTTCCAATCAGCAGATGATGATTCTAGGTCTCAGTTTGGTAGCCTTCATCGTGGTGAACTCTTGGATCTCAGGTCACGGCGACGTTGAAGTTCAACGCACGTTGTCCGCAGACAACCTGTACAAAGGTGATGACCTCTACGTGGAACTTCTCGTCACCAACCGCAGCAATCGCAAGACTCAGATGCTGGACATTTACGACAACATCCCCCACGAGATGAAATTGCGAAGCGGGTTGAACCAAATGCAGTTGAACCTCCGCCCCGGAGAGAGCGCTCGTATTCGGTACGTGCTTCGCTGTCCTCTGCGAGGGCACTACTCCATCGGACCGGTATCGTTGCGGGCTCGCAACACGTTCAACCTCGGTGTTGAGGAAATGTACGTTGATCATCACAGCGACATCGTCATCTTCCCGCAAATCAAAGACATCGAGGAAGCCTTCCTTCGTAGCCGAACGCCCAAGATGTACACGGGAGCAACCACCCTGCGAACACCAGGACAAGGTTCGGAATTCTACTCGCTTCGTGAATACGTTCCCGGTGACCCGTTCAAGAACATCAACTGGAAGGCATTTGCCCGTACTGGGGAACTGATGGTGAACGAAAAATGCCGTGATGCCGTGACGGACCTTTACCTGATTCTCGACAGCAGAGACCTCGCACGCATCGGTACGGTGCTGAAGAACCCACTCGAGATGGGCACCGTTTCGGCAGCGAGTCTAGCGGCGTTTTTCCTCAAACGTAGGGACTCGGTCGCACTCGCCATTTACGACGAGAAATTGTCCTATCTTCCACCCGATACCGGGGACAAGCAGTATTTCAAAATCCTCAGTGCGCTTGCTGGCGTGACCCCGAAGGGCGCCATGCCGTTGCAGGCGGTGACCAATTCTCTAAGCGGTCGTTTCAGCCGAGGGAGTCCTGTGTTCATCATTTCCTCCTGTGAGGGCGACGGCACCGTGCCTGCGGCCGTTCGTGATTTGGTTGGCCGAGGTCACGAAGTCACCGTTCTTTCACCCTCCAGCGTGGACTTTGAGCGTCTTGTCAGCCGCATTCCACGAATGTCCTATGAGGTGCTCAAGTTGGAACGCCAGAACCGGTTGACCACCTTGGCCGGTTCAGGGGCCCAGGTGATTGACTGGATGCCCGACATGGATTTGTCGCAAGCACTGATGCAGGTGAGGGGGTACTGAAATGGCAGGTGAAGTCGGTCTTCAATCGGATGTCTACCTCGAGGGGACAGCGAAGCCGCGCACCCTTCATCTCAAGAATCTGCGAAAGCAATGGCAAATTTTGGCCTTGCAGATTTTGGCGACTGTGGCCCTCATCGCCATGTACCTTGAGGTGGTCTCCACCTACGTTGTTGGTTCGATTGACCACACCATTCTGTTTGACACCATCGAACTCCTCATTTCCGACCAGTTGCCTCTTGGAGACTGGTTGACAGGTGAGGGAAGAGAAGGCATGGGGCGTTTCTTTGTGCCGCTGGTTTTGGGATTGAGTCTCGGAGGATTGATGGCGTTCATCGCTTTCCAGACGCCGAAAGTTCAGCAGCGAATCAAACTCGGCTTCATCGTCGGCCTCATTGTGCTACTCGTCGGCCGTTTGATGCTCTCCTGGTTTGCTGGCATGTTGTTCTCCTTTGACCTGCGGCTACCGACCAACTCCGAATTGGAAACCTTGCAGTGGCCGCTGTTGATGATCATGTCCCTGCTGATTCTGTTCATCTACTTGCTACCGGTCATCATGGGGACCCGGGGTATCTGGGGACTTTCTCGCCGTTCCATTGCATGGGCCATCGGTTTTACCTTGCTCTTCTTGGGTATTCACGCCATTCTAACCTTCCCACTCATCAAATCCCAACTTGGTTCATACGGCGGTGCGCTTGCCACGCTGGAGAGCCAAACCTCCGACCCAACCATCGGCCTCTTCGGGCTCAAATTGGTTACGCAGGAGCAATTCAACCTCATTCTCATCGCTGTTCTCATCATGGTGTTTCAAGAAGCAAGCTACGGTGTCATTCGCAACCTCGAGTATGCGTTCCGTCTCCCAGAGTCCTGCAAGCGGGACCCTGAATATGTTCGACAGATGGACAACGTTCTCAACACCCACTTGCGCCACACCTTCCTGTTCCTCGGACTCACCGGTTTGGCCACCATGGTGGCACTCGGTTTCCACAAGGTGCTGCTCACCGTTGTCTCGGACACCACGGGCAGTCAGTGGGCAGGTCAAGTATCGGAATCCATCGAACTGACGTTGACCTATGGGTTGGTCATCTCCGCCCTGCTGTTCCTCAGCATCATGGCGGTCTTGCGGTTCTTCATTCCATGGCAGCGAGTGATTGGGTTCATCCAAACACGAACCAACCGTGCACCTCCGGAACCGGTTGGAAAAGACTTCACGCAGTCATGAGCCGTGGATGTTTTGCAGTATCCTTCCGCACATCTCAACCAGGGCCAAAAGAACCAGCGGATAGACCACGTAGGCCGTGAGGGTCCCGAGGACCGGTTGGTCGACGGCTGCTGAAACATCGGCGGCATAGATGAAGAAAACGGCCGCTGCCACGAGCAGGAGCGTACGTTCGATCCACAGAGGATAGCGTTTTCCGGGCTCTTCTTGCCTTCCTGTCAACGTGGTGGCCTCGTTCACGTGGTTCACACTCAGAAGTCAAGGTTGGAGAGTTTTGATTCCAAATCAGCCAATGCTGCATCTGCTGGAACGGCCGTTGTTGCGGGAGCGGAAGCCTCTCGGTGGATGCGGTCCGCATCCAATCGTGCCAACTCCGCTTCCAGTCGTGCACGCTCCTCATCGAGGTCGTCGTAGGGCGTGGTTGTGGATGGCGCAACCGCGGTTGTTGTCGTGCCTTCTTCATCCGAAGGCGGAGGCAGATCTGCCCAGCCCTCTTCATCAACCGGTGTTTCACTGGAAGCGGCGACCTCAGAAACGACTTCTGCGTTCAGCAAGGTCGATTCAAGGTCCTCCATCATCTCCTCGCTGACCGGAATACGCTGTTCGGTTGGAATGGATTCACGTTCAAAGGGTAGGTACCCGTCTCGCTGGAATTCCCACATCATGCCGCGAGGTCGTCCGTCGGTCAGTCCAGATGCATCCAGTTGGGTTATGAGCTCTTCAAGCACCCGGGCGGTTTCCTCAAGGCCAATGGCTTCACCAGCATCGCGTTGGTCAGCTTCTAGGTAGATGTCGTCAAGAGCCACTTGAATCAGTCGCCGGGTACCTTGAGCAAGTGTAGGTAGGGCTTCAGGACGCTGACAGTTGGCCAACAAGGCTTGCACTTCGTGGGAGGGTGCTCCCAGTCGCTCAACCTGTTCGAGTACGTTGCGGATACGACGCAGCATGGTGATGGAACGGTCAAAGTCCTCCAAGAGATGTTCCAAATCCAATACCACATGGTTCACCGTCTCGCCGAGTTGATGCTCCAACCGTTGTTGCACCGACCACCGTGCTAACCCACGGACTGCACCTGCTGTTTGAGGCACCTGCCGTTCGAGGAGCGTCATCACTTCGGAGGACAACAGGTGGCGAGGCGTTGCTGCGACGTGGTCCACCGTTGATTGGATGACCTGAAGAGCACGCTCGACGGCGCGATCCAAGAGCGTGACCGAATATCCCAAACTACGGGCATGTTCGAGGCGCTCGAGAACGGGCCCTAATCCCTGGAAGGTGTTGTTGTCATCAAGTAAGGCTTGAGCAAGCGGCTCTTCTGCGAGCCGGGCCCTCAATCGCTCTGCTTCCTGAATATCGGCAAGGGCTTCTTCGTGGGCTTCAGCCAATGCAGTAGCCTTGTCGACTAGGGTTGAAAGTTCCGCTTCTGCGTGACCTCGTCGTGCTCCAAGATCGCCTAATTCTCTGAGCAAAACACGTCGTTCGTCCATCAACTCCCTCAGTTCCGATTGAAGATGGGCGCGACGGGCTTCGTCCTCTGAGCGACGGACACGGTCCTCCTCCGTACGTTGTCTTGCGTGCTTTTCTTCGGTGCGAATCGCATCAAGTTCGAGGTTGTTCACGTGGACCTGTTCTTGAAGGGAAAGCAAATCCGCTTGTGCTCGTGCGTGACGTTCTCGAGTGGTGTTGACTTGTTCGGTGAGGACCCTTAGGCGCCGTTCCTCATCGTCGCTCTGCTGGCGAATCGTGGTCAGTCGGTCGCTGCCCTCGGTCAAATTGGCCTGAAGTTCGGCTTCTTTCAGGGCCAGTGATTCGATCATCGTTTGCAGTTCTTCGCTGCTGGCAGCATCTCCGATGGCTTTGGCCAACTCAGCTGCACGTTCGCTCACTTGGTGTTCAAGTTCGTTGACTCGGCGCATCAATCGTTCAGCCCTTGCCGAAGCCTCCTCTGATTGACTGCGGGCTTGCGCAAGATCGACCTGCATAGTGTTGAGTTGGGCGTTTGCTTCCTCGAGTGCGACGGTGTTTTCCTGACGCGTTTCGGTGGCTTCACGAGCCACGATCTGGGCAGCATCTCGCTTCTTTTCCATCGCTTTGACCTGGCTTTCAAGCACAGCTTTGACCTTGTTGAGTTCGTCGATGCTCTGTTCGGCCTTCTCCAATCGTCGTCGCAGGCCAGCATCAACGGCTGCAACGGCCTGTTCTCCCATGACCGGAAGCGGTTCTGCAATGTCAGCTCCGTCTGATTTGAACGTCAACTTTGCCCGCTCTTTCTTGAGGGTTTCAAGTCCTGCTTCAAACCCAAGCAGGTCGTCGAGCAACGCCTTGAGTGAGGCTTGTCGAGCTTCGGATCTCGTTCTTACCGTGGCCAATGCTTCCATGAAACCAGCGAGGGTGAACGCTTCAAGCGTCCCGGAATTTCCAGATACGATGGTTCCGGCAGGGAACCGAAGGAGTTTCACCTTCCGTTTTGATTCCGTCAAACCCATCATAGCATCGTTCATGTTGTCAACCGATGGCGCCCAGAGGGCAACGGGGACGCCTCGCAACAACACCAACGAGACGGCTTTGCTTGAACTTCCGGATTGGATATGGCCGGTGACTTCCTCGTCAATACCTGCCTTCAGCATTGAAATCACAGCATCTGGACCACCTCTCCCTTCCCGGAGCGTGAAGCCTTCGGGGAGGTTTGAACCATGAGAGCCGGCTGCAACCAATTCGCCCTCAAGGGCAATTGAGGCAGAGGAGAGGAGACGAGCGTGGTTGGCGTCTTTTTCGGTCCAAACGGCGACGGAAATGTCCCCGCTTTGGGCCAGCAACAAGGCCCCGTCCCCGCTGTGGAGGGTCCAGTGGCCTCGTCCCTTCATGCCCAGCTCCGAGGACAACGATTCAGGTCGCATGCCCGAAAGGAGTTCATGGATTTCACTGGCGAGGGTCTCTTCCGCTCCCAATCCGGGTAGGTCGCCCGCATGGTCAATGAGCATCCCCGTGTCAATGGCCATCGCTCCACGAACAGTTGTGTGAGATACCAATTCACGAATAACCGTCGACAAGTCCCTCGACAGGAGCCGCTCAACGAGGTTGGACGCAGGGCCCAATCCCTGTCTATCGGCTTGGTGTTCGAACGCTTCTGGGAGCGTGTCGGCAAGCCTTCCTAATCCTCCAAGCGAGTACGATGTGGCGAGATGACGGACCTTTTGCTTGGCTTCGAGTGCTTCCAAGGCCGCTCGTGCTTCAGCGCCGCCGAGCATGACCTTCTTGTCATCGGCTTCCGCAAGCCAGCCAACGATACGGCCACCACGGACCAAGCGATGGCCAACAGGTGTTTTTCGTCTTCCAGCATAACTGGAAATGACGCCGTGGGCGAAAGGTTGTAATTCGCCCTCGGTTAAGGTAATTGGTTCGTTCACGGGCGTTCCTTGGGGCAGTTCAAACATACGTTCACCTACATTTCGGGGGTTGTTGCGAGTTGCTTTCTCAAACGGTCAATGCCGTGGCGCCAACGGGCAAGATGGCCTTGTTCTCCTTGAAGCATCAGGATTCGGTAAGGCGTGAGTATGTCGAGCATCACGGTCGTTGACCCTTCAAACCAGACCTCGTGGAGGTCTCCCAATTCGGTATGCTGGGAGGCGGAAAGGGCTGCAGATGCCATCGATACGATGGCTTGGGTCGGTGGTAGTTGGCCTTGCGGGCCGACGCTTGCAAGCAATCGCCCACGGTCGTCAATGACCACGGCTTGATCAAGAGATTCCATCTTGACCAATTCGGTTAGGAGACGTTGCAACATCGCTGCTCAACCTCGGTGACACCGCTGTAGCCTTCAAGAAGTTTTGCGCTCAAACCCACCTACGGTGCCGTTTGGGGACCTTTGCACATTTTCCAACTGGAAATTTGGTTTGAGGAGGGAATAAATCAGGCGCAGCACGGTTTTTTGCTCCCTTCGTCTTGCTGCGTTCATCCCTGTTGGATTGAGGAAACGCGGTCTCTTGATAAAACAAAATATGTATTGAAAATTTGATTTTTCAATTGATAATTTTCAACCCATCCCGTGCAAATTTTCGCCGTTTCCAACGCCGCTGTATTCAAACAGGAGACCGCACGAGCCCCGCTCATGGAGCCAAAGGAAGGGGCGCAGGCGTTCGCCGTTCCTTCGTGCGATTCATGCGACAAGCCCGCCGTTGTCGAACAAGCCTATTCCGGCCGCGTGTTGTGTGGAAAACACCTCGCCAAGTCGGTTCGGAAGAAGATCAGCAAAGAACTGCGGCTCCAGCTTCCCCTTGTGAAGGGCAAACACACCACCATTTTGGTCGCCGTATCAGGTGGTAAGGATTCAGCGGTTCTTCTTGACGCTCTTGTAGACCTCCTCGGTAAGCGCCCGGATGTAACCATCGTGGCTGGAACCGTGGACGAGGGTATCGAAGGGTATCGCCCCCCATCCATCGAATGTGCATCATCACTATGCGATCGCCTTGGCATTGAACATCATGTCGTTTCCTATCCCGAACTTTCGTTCCTTGAGATGGACGAAGTTGTGCAACGACTTCCGATGGTGATGGCCAAGGACAACGATGCACCTCGCATGGCATGTTCATATTGCGGTGTCTTCCGACGACAGGGCATCAATCACCTCGCTGCGAAGGTTAACGCTGATGTCATCGCCCTGGGTCACAACCTTGACGACATGGCTCAAACGGTGTTGATGAACATGGCGAATGCGGACATTGAGCGAACGCTTCGCCTGGCCCCTCACACTTCTACGCCTGTGGACGGGCTTGCACCTCGCATCGTGCCGCTGCGTTGGGTGCCTGAGCAGGAAGTTCACCTGTATGCCCTCCACCGTGACCTCCCCCTTCATCATGAGGAATGTCCAAACGCTCGCGGGGCACTGCGTTGGCGGCATCGAGAGATGGTGGCCAACATGGAAGCAGATGTTCCGGGCACCCGCCACGGACTGGTTCGGATGGCGGACCAGATCAAGGCGCTTCGCGATCAAGTGGTTGAGTTGGGAGGTGGGGGCACAAGACCCGCTCCACCAACCCCTTGCCCCCGTTGCGGCAGCCCAAGTTCGGGTGAACAGTGCAAAGCCTGCGACATGCGAGATTTGCTTGGAGTATCCTTCTAGACAACGTTTCTGACCAATTCTTCTAGGTCTTGAGGTCGTCCACAGTAGTGGCAGCGAAGTTCAAGCGGTTCCCTCGAAAGGACCTTCAATCGGTGCGGAAGCGGTTCTCTCGGGTTGATGGTGATGCAGTTTGAGAAGGTACATCGCACAACGTTGGTCACTTCGCTTCCCAATTCAATGGTCAATTTCTCCGCGACAACATAGGCACGAATGATGGCGACATGTGCGTCAGGAGCAACCAAAGCAAGGCGATTCAATTCGTCTTGTGTCAATTCACGGTCCTCAACTTTGATGATGTCTTTTGTGCCTTTTTTCTTGGAGGGAACGTTCATCACCATGGAGACAGGTACAGCACTGCTTTTGTTGATCCCCAACATTTCCAAGACACGCATCGCGTGTCCAGCAGGAATGTGGTCGATGACTGTACCGTTGCGAATCGCCGTTACACGGCGCATGTTGTGTTCTTGGGACATCAAGCATCACCTCCGTTGATGGTTGCGGGAACGCCGACATTCAACAATTTACAAAGCAAGGCCATGCGAGCAACAACGCCGTTGAAGGCTTGTTCAAAGTAGCGAGCATGGCGTGTGGCATCAACCGACGGATGAATTTCATCAACCCGTGGAAGCGGATGCATGATGATCATGCCCTCTTTCGCCCCTTCGAGGTTGGATGCGTGCAATTTGTAGGCTCCTGCCACTTTTGCGTACTCGTCCTCATCGGCAAAGCGCTCCTTCTGAATACGTGTCATGTAAACCACGTCTGCGTCGGCAATGGAACCCAACAGATCCTCTGTTTCGGTGACGTTGCCACCGTGCGCCCTTAGATCGGTGACGATTTCACTTGGCATTTTGAGCAGACTCGGACTCGCAAACACCAATTCACACCCGAATCGAGTGAGGGCGTGACTCAGTGAGTGGACCGTTCGGCCATAGCGCAAGTCACCCGCGAGGACGACTTTCAACCCGTCAAGGCGCCCGTGTGCTTGTTGAATGGTGAAGAGGTCGAGCATGGTTTGGGTTGGATGGTGGCCGGCGCCGTCACCTCCGTTGAGAATAGGCACCTTCGCTGCATCCTGGGCGTATTGAGCGGCACCCTGCCTAGGATGACGCATAGCGATGATGTCGGTGTATCCATCCACCATCTGAATGGTGTCAAACAGGGTTTCGCCCTTTACGACCGAGGATGTCTTGACATCGCCAAGGTTCACCACATCGCCACCGAGGCGCTTCATGGCCGTTTCAAAGGACATTCTGGTGCGGGTGCTGGGTTCAAAGAACAAATTGCCCAAAATTTTGCCTTGAAGCAATGGGAGGTAGACTTCCCCACGTGCAACAGGGAGAAGCCGTTGGGCATCATCGAGAATCGCAAGAATTTCGTCATTGGACAGGTCGTCCATCGTAATCAAACCGGGCATGGGATTCCCTCTATCCACTCCACATCCGAAAGACACCCTTGAACATTCCCGAAGGCCCGTTTGTTCCCAGACGGCTCGGGGCTACCCAGCGGAGTGATTATGTTCAACGCTTGTCCCCCCTTGTCTCATGGTTACGTGGGCCGATGCAGACGCTGCTGTTGAGGCAGAGCGTCTTGCACGCATCAAGCGTGTTGAATCGTTGACCATGTTCACGGCGTTGACGCTGCTTGCTTGTGCTGTTTGGCTGGCTTGGCCAACGCTCGATGCGATAGCCAGCGGCGAGGGCGTGGTCTTGGCCTCGCTTGGTGCGCCTCTTTTGCTGGTAATCTGGGGTATTTTCGTTCAAGATTTGACGCTTGACGACCCTGCAGCTCGCACCAGAGTCGGGTCGGTCACCGCCATTGCTTGGCCCGTGTTGATGACCATTGGTGTGCTTGAGATGGAGGCGAAGGTCAACTTCGTCACGGGGGGCTCCCTCTTGGTGGTGGTCGCCGGATGGATTTGCCGAGGGATGGCCAATCACACGATGCGAGGTCACTTTGGTGTGCTGCGGTACCGCTCCATCTTGACAGGCATTGGGACGGCTTCTGCGGTGGTCCTCACCCTTACGCAAGTCGAGATCATCATCTCTTTTTCCGGCCTTCTCGCATTGGGTGTGTGTGGTTTTGCCATTTTTGACACCTTGATTTCGTGGACTGTGGGCGACGACAAGAAAGCAGACCGCAAGGCATTCCGGAAGCGGCTTGACCGATTGGAACTCCGTCTGCTTGAACTCAAAGCCCAAGGCGCAGCCGTTGCTCAAGCAGCCAGTTTACTCACCACCGCCAAGGAAGAGGGACACCTTGACCCAGAATATGGTATGCGTTTGCTTGACGAGAGCGAAGAGGACATGGAACGAGCGCTTTCCCTCGCCGACGATGTTGAGATCATCCGAACGGATGCGTTGAATGCGGTTGAAGCCGCGGAAGCCGTAGCCCCCGTGGCTCGCCGACCGCGAAAAGCCTACGACATGGGGCTGCGGGAGGTCAATCTTGGGTCTTTACGAGAAGGCGAGCAGTTGTTTCGGCAGGCGAAAAAGCGTGCTCAAGACATTTTGACATGGTGGAAACGGGCTGAAAGCACCATCTCCGAAGCCACCCGTGCGCTTGACGGAAAACAAGGCGAGGGAATGGCCCACCTGCGGGACTTGCTCGCTCAAGCCAAAGAAAAGTTAGGACAAGAACAACCCAAAGAAGCGTACGAATTTGCGATGGTGATTCCAGCACAACTCGAAGCTGGTGAAGGGGCGCTCGAGCGTGCGACGACCGCAATCAGAGAAGCGAAACGTCAGGTCAAGCAAGCCGACGGGTTGGACAAGACCTTGTTTGAGGGTCGCCTTGAACAAGCCCAAGAAGCCCTTGAGAACGGCAATGCAAGCCAAGCCATTGGATTGGCGGACGGGGTTGTTCGAACCATTGAGAACGAACGAGCTGCAATGGATGACGTGCTGCGTGCTTTGAAGCAAAAGAAACAACTTGTCAAGCGCTTTGCAGGAAGAGAAGACGAAGCGACATGGCAAATGGCCCTTGATGAAATCATTCAGGCTGCTGACGACCGCTTGTGGAGTCATGCGGGGATGCTCCTTGAGCGGATGACGGCAGGATTGGACAGGGAAGGTCAAGCGGTTGATGATGCGCTTGAACTGTACGACTTTGTTTCTGACCAGTGGCGCATCCTTCGGAATCAATGTGAAGCCGCGGGAATCGGTGTTCAAGACAACGACAGGCGCGCCTGTGAAGAGGCCGTTGCAACTGCGGAGACTATGTTGGGCGTGAGCAACATCGAAGCCTGTCTCGAGGCCTTAGCTGAGGCCGACGGGGCCATGGAGCGTTTGCGAAGGCGCATTTGATCAAAGTTCGAGCAAACCTGCTTTCTTCGCCCGTTCGTGAGAAAAGTCAGCTGGAAGGCCCAGGTCAATCGCCATACCTCCGATGGTCACGACGATGCCCGTCAGATGCGTGTACAGGCCAACAGGTGGCTCTGAAGGTAGCCCCCTGTGCTGATTTTTCTTGTGCCTTCCCTCCAAACCGTCTGGAGAAAGGAGGGCAATCCAGGCGTTGTTGTTCCAAGCGTGAAGTTTGAGCAATTCGTTGTCCATCACCGGGGGAATCGCCGTGTTGTGAAGCGACCACCGTTGGCGCCAATCCGTTTCTTGGTCGCAAAGCCATTCAATTTTTGTTGGTTCGGAAGAAGGCATTTTCGTTTGGCCTGCCCGTGCAAAATGATGCATCATGGTCTTAAGGTGAGGGTGCCTTGGATGCTGCTTTGTCAGTGTCTCAAGCGAAGACAAAGCTGTAAGTGCACGCCCATCGTCTAGATTGAGCAGTGCTTTGATCACTTCTCCATGGACCCACGGCTCGCCCTCCGCTTGGGAAAGGACCCGTTCCAGATGGTTCAGTGCTTCTTCGCTTCGTCCGGTCATCCGGAACTTGGCAATATCGGCAAGATACATCATCCGTTGGGCGGCCGTACGCGGCTGTTGACGCCGAAGTACCAACGTCCCTTCGTTGAGGTCGTTGAGCATGTTGATGTTGTCCTTTGTGAGTGGGTCGACGCTGAGGATTGAACGGGCCTCGTTATCCAAACCAAGTTTGGGATGCAGCACGCCTGCGACCCACTTGAGCCGAACAGCCTCCACGTCGTCGTTGCTCAGCAAGTTAAGTCGTGGCGTGGCTTCCTTGTAATCCCGTTGTGCAAGGCTGGCGGCGCAAAGGACAAGACGGGAGATCTGTGCGTCCCGCCCACCCTGTAGGGCCAACAAATCGACCGCCATTTCCTCTGCTTCATCCCAACGGCCAAGAGCAGCGTGCAACAGCATTTGGGCCTTGGTTTGGCGAACCATATCAAGGCCAACCAGCATGGCTTCGTTGCCATGGGAAAGCGCTTCGAAACGCTGGATGGCTTTCGACCAGTCATCCTTTGCGATAAGTTCGTTGACAGGTCGTTGTTTGAGATAAATCATGTCGCTCATCCCTCGCAGTCGGGTTCTGTCTTCGTCCATGGATGCATCAAAGGTGAACTCGTCAAGCTGTCCCGATCGGCGCCATGACAAACCCCAGACGGCCAGGAAGGCGATTTGTCCACCGGCCGCCAGCATCCACGTTAGTTGCTCCAAAGTGTCTTTCTCCAACACGGTACAAACACTGCTCTCCCATGCACCGCAGGCGGCACCCTGTGGCAGAAAACTGGAGTCCCAAAAGGTGATCATGGCCAGGGCAAGCAACAACATGGACTGGCCGGCGAAACCCGTGAAGCAGAAATTCAACACTGTGGCCTGTTGGACGGGTTCGGCCCTCAGCAATCGGCTATCTGCGAGACGAATGCCACCCACGCCCGAAACGTCTTGAATATCAAGGAAAAGAATGCGGGCGACTTCATAGACAAACAGGAAACCAATTGCAGCGACGTTAAGCAACAGGAAGAGCAGGAGGGAGGTCACGATGGGGACTCTGATGCCTGCTTGCGGGATGTTCGAAAAGAGTTCAATCAGCGCAAAGCCCAGCAAGCCTCCCTCCTCCATGTAGGTGGATTGCGGCCTGTATTCCGGGAGGTTGAGCACTTGGTCCGAATGCGTGAACATTGTGGGGTCGTAAATGAGTAGAAGAAGGGAAACGAGGGTGTTGACGGCGACAAACGGCATCGCCACCAAGTTGAGATGCACCACTTGGGCGATGAATTGCTGACGAGCGTTGGGGAGGTGGTTGTGAAAGGGGGATGCACCGCCGGCTGCAATCTTCTGAGACGACTGCTTCATGGCGTGCCATGACGACCCGAGAATGCGCCCGTAGGCGAGCACTGCGGGTGAAAAGGCCAGCATGGCTACCATACTGTATCGATTGGTTTTGGAGACTCCCTGTGCATCGAGAACGGCTTCTGCGGTGTAGGCGAGAAGCAACCATGCCAGCGTCAGGGCAACATAGGCGACGTTACGGGTCCCCGTGCTTCGCTGCAAGGTTGCTCTGCTCACGCCGAGAGGACGGATGACTTGCGCACCAAGCGATGTTCCGCTCGAGACGATGGCTGGAAGAATGATGAGAATCAATGCAAAAGCCACGGAGGAGGCGTGATAACCGGTTGAATTTCCTCCACGGAAGTTGAAAAACTCGAACAGCAGAATCAGGCTTCCCGTCAACGCCATGAGATAGGAAACGACGCCAAACCGTGTCCCTCGTTGCGCCAACAGCCGTTTCACATCGTCAACGGTCGTCGTGATTCGGTGGACTTCGTATGTTTTCGTTCCCGTTTGAAACGCAACCTGCAGGCCTTTGAGTTGCCGAGGAACCACGTTGGCCCAGAAGAACCATGCTGAGAGGCCAGCGAACAACAACGGTCCCAGCATTGGTGAGGAAAACCCCTGAATGATAACTGGCGAGCTCATGTGCAATCACGCTTCCGAGGGGGGAACGAGCGATGGCTGGCTGACCTTTCGTTCAATCTCCTCGAGGAGTTGGTCGATGAAACGCTGCAACGGTATCTCGGAAACCTGGTCGCCGTTGCGAGCGCGCAAACTCACGGTTTCCTGTTCCATTTCACCGTCACCGAGGATGACCATGTAGGCGGGTTGGAGTTTCCGGTGGGTGCGAATTTTCTTGCCGACCGTGTCATCGCCGTCGTCCACTTCAACCCGGACACCGCAATCCCGCAGGGTGGCTGCCACGCGCTCGGCGTAGGCCTTGTGCTTCTCGGAAATGGTGATGATGTGGCATTGAGTCGGTGTGAGCCATGTCGGGAATCGCCCGGCAAAGTGTTCGATGAGGACGCCGCAGAACCGCTCCATAGAGCCAAACGGCGCTCGGTGAATCATCACTGGACGATGCAGTTCGCCGTCGCTTCCCTTGTAGGTCAAGTCAAAGCGCTCTGGAAGGTTGTAGTCCACCTGGACGGTTCCAAGTTGCCATTCCCTTCCGATCACATCACGGACAACAAAGTCAATTTTCGGGCCGTAGAATGCCGCTTCACCCTGCTCTTCTGTCCAAGGAACGCCCAGCGATTCGGCTGCTGCTCTGCATGCATCCTCTGCCTTCTCCCAACGTGCTGGGTCACCGACGTATTTCGTTGAGTCGGGGTCTCGTAGGCCGACACGCACCCGGTAATCCTCCATTCCCAACTTATCAAAGATGATTTGCACCAGTTCGATGCAACCAAGGACTTCTTGAGCCAATTGGTCTTCAGTCACGAACAAATGAGCGTCGTCTTGGGTGAATCCACGGACTCTGGTCATTCCAGAAATTTCACCGGACTGCTCCCAGCGATAGACCGTACCAAATTCGGCCAGCCTCAACGGAAGGTTGCGGTAGGAACGGGGTTGGCTGGCGTATATTTTGACGTGATGAGGGCAGTTCATCGGTTTGAGCATGTAACCTTCGATTTCACCGGTTTTCATCAGGTTGGACAGTTCACCGCACGAACATCCCTCGTCGGCTAATTTTTTCATCAAATCACGTTCCACCAACGGAGGATATTGCGATTCTTGGTAGTAGGGGAAATGTCCGGAAGTGCGGTAGAGGTCCAGCTTTCCGATGTGAGGCGTGAACACCTGCGAGTAGCCTTGGCGGCGCAAGTGGTGGGAAATGAACGATTGGAGTTCTTCCCTGATGACCGCACCTCTTGGCGTCCACAAAATGAGGCCCTGCCCGACTTCTTCGTCGATGTGGAAGAGTTGCAAATCTTTGCCGAGTTTGCGATGGTCCCGCTTCTTTGCCTCTTCCATGCGATGGAGGGTGGCTTTCAACGCTTCTTTTGACGGCTCCACCAAACCGTAGATGCGAACAAGTTGTTCGCGGTCTTGGTCGCCCCGCCAGTATGCGGATGAGACCGAGGTCAGTTTGATGAACATCAAACGGGAGGTGTTCGGGACGTGAGGGCCAAGACACAAATCGTACCAGTCGCCATGTTTGTAGATGGTTGAACCATCGCCTGCCTCCAGTTTGTCATCAATGATTTCAATCTTGTACGGGTTGTGAACAAAGTGTTCACGAAGCGAATCTTGGTCTAGTTCAACCCGCTCAACGGTGAAATTCCTTCGAGCCAACTCCTGCATTTTCTTTTCGATGGCTTTGAGATCGCTTTCAGCAATCGGGTCCATGGCAAAATCGTAGTAGAAACCACGGTCAATGGCAGGACCGATGGTGGGCAATGCTCCGGGGTACAATTCCATGACGGCTTGAGCGAGAAGGTGGGCTGCGGAATGGCGAAGGATGTGAATCCCTTCCTCAGAATCCGAGGGGATGCCTTCCACGGAGCAGTTCTCGCTCAGTGCACGGGACATGTCGCATTCTATCCCGTCGACCTTCGCGGCGAGACAACCGTGTTTCTTTCCCAAGGCATCGGTGATGACTTCGGCACAGGTTATGCCGGAAGCGTACTCGTTGACGGTTCCATCGGGCAGCGTGATGTGAATCAGCGACATGCTCTTCGTACCTCCCGACAACCCCTACGGGGTTGAACCCTTGCTATGAAGAGCGCGCATGCACGAAGGCGGCCGAAGCGGTTCTACCACTCCACATCAAAGTCGTCACCAAGGGTGGAGGTCGGTGCCTTGAGGACCTCTTGTGTGGGTGAACTTTCGGGGTCATGTTCATCGTTGGTTTCGGTTGTTGCTGATGCATTGGGCGCAGGAACGGCAAACGACGTTCTGTCCTCAACGGCGTCGATACGCTGATTGTACGCGATTGGCTTTGCTACGGGTGCTTCGGCGGGTGAATCATGCATGGGTGTTTCTTCAATCTCGATGTTGGCTTCTCCAACCTTGAGTTCAGCAAAGTCACGAGCAAGGATGTCATCCAAGTTCGGTGTGTCTGAAGGAGGTCCTTTCATGCTGGTTGATGTGCGGTTCTCCTCATCAATGCTCGGGTGCATTTAGGGGTGGAGATGGGGAACTTTGCACCTACAGGTCTTTTTGAGGGGGTGGTTCAACCGATGGTCATGCGCCTCGGCATCGTAGTCAACCCTGATGCAGGCCTCGGCGGTAAATTGGGGTTCAAGGGCAGTGATGGAAGGGCGGCCGAGGCCAGAGCTGCTGGGGCTGAAGACCGAGCAGGCCCACGCATGCATCAGTGCCTCAATCATCTCGCTGAACTTGCTGCCTCTTCGCTCAATCGTAGCGATGTTCAGTTGACACTGATTGGATGGGAGGGGCGAATGGGGTCCGCTTGGGCGCCAGCGCCCGCCCTCTCGGTGCACCATGAGTGGACGGGCACGACCCCGTCAGTCACTCAGCCCGAAGACACGGCTCGTTTGGTGGGTGAGTTGGTTGAACGAGGCGCCGATGCCATCGTCTATGCCGGTGGTGACGGGACGACCAGAGACATCGTCAACGCCCTCGAGTCGTTGGGTGAAGAAGCGCAACGAACAGCCCTCATCGGCGTTCCAGGAGGCGTGAAGATGCATTCTGGATGTTTTGCCACCACGCCCAAGGCCGCTGCAGAAGTGGCCCTCTCGTTCGCTCTAGGAGATTTGAGAACCGCTATCACCGAGGTAATGGATTTGGACGAGGTCGTTTATCAAAAAGGCGAGTGGAAGGTAAGAATGTACGGTGAAGCTTGGACGCCTTCCTCGCCTCGTTTCATGCAGGGTGCCAAAGAGCAAGTTGAACGGGTGAGCGAGGAGGACACCATTGAAGGCCTTGCGAACCATGTAGCAACGCTCTTGGAAGACGAACCCGATTTGATGGTTGTGTGGGGCAGTGGTGGGACACTGCGGCGAATGGGGGAGCATCTGGACTTGTCACTAACCTTGTTGGGCATTGATGTGCAACACGGCGACGCTGTTCACAACGACTTGAACGAAGCAGGCTTGATCGATGTCATTTCACGACACGTGGATGAAGATGGGGGGCCACGGCCGTTGCTGTTGTTGCTTTCGCCGATGGGTGGACAAGGGTTCCTCATCGGGCGCGGGAACCTGCAACTTTCTCCACCAGTGCTTCGTTTGATTGGACATCAAAATATCTTGGGAGTGGCCACCCCTTCCAAACTCATCGGCTTGGATGCGGTGCGCATTGACACCGGCGAGGAGGCATTGGATGCCGAATTCCAAGCAAAACGCTTCATCAAAATCCTCCAAGGCTTTCGCACCACCCGACTTCTTCGCGTCGCAGAACTGTGATTTTTGTGTGGCGAGAACAACCGATTTTGTGAAAACATGAACGTTTCATGAGCAATGAAACATGAAATACAGTCGGCAAAAAGCCCGCTTCATGAGGAAAAAGCGCGTCGTGGTGTTAACTGGAGCAGGAATATCAGCAGAATCAGGAATTCGAACCTTCCGAGACAACAACGGATTGTGGGAAAATCATCGGGTTGAGGACGTAGCCACACCTCGGGCGTGGGCGCAGGACCCCGAACTCGTTTGGCGGTTCTATCAAGCCCGTCGCCGACAACTCAACGAGGTTCAACCCAATCCTGCTCATGAAGCACTTGCTGCGTTGGCCCACGGCATTGATTCGTTCACACTCATCACTCAGAATGTCGATGATCTTCACGAGCGAGGAGGAAGCCCGGATGTGATTCACATGCACGGACAACTTCGAACGCTGCGCTGCGAAACCAGTCAGCAGAGCGAGGTCAGGATGGAAGAGACGGACCTGTCGGACACCTTCGCTACGTGTCACTGCTGCAGCGAGCCCAGTCGTATGCGCCCCGATATTGTGTGGTTTGGTGAAATGCCTATGTTCTTGCAGGAAATTTACGAAGCCGTGGACGCATGTGATGTGTTCATTGTCGTTGGAAGTTCCGGCCATGTTTATCCGGCTGCCGGTCTGGTCAACGAGGCGAAGGCAGGAGGCGCTCACACCATTCTCGTGAATGCTGAGCCACCACAGAATGCAGATGCCTTTGACGAAACACACATCGGGAAAGCGGGTGAACTTTTGCCTTCGCTAATTGATGCTTGGCTTGTTCTTTGAGTTTTTTATATACTCTTCAACGCTCTCCAAAGCATGAACGTCACAGCAACATGTGAACAATGCCAGGGTAAAACCATCCGAGTTCCGAATAATGTTCGGAAAACGAAGTGCCGAACGTGCCGTCAACCGATGCTCCTCGTGCGCAAAGCAAGCAGGAGTCAGCGGAAGAGGATGAAATCCCTGCGATGGCAACCGCTTGAGGAAACGGCGTCTCTCGTGGCGTTTGTGGAAAGCAAAGGGATTTCTGCGGTCAAGGTTCTTGATGACTCAACGGCGTTGGGTCGTGACCTTGGAAACGTTCTGAGTCAAACACGTCCAATCGACGGTGTGTCCTTGTTCACCAAATCGTTTGCGAACAAACCGGGGCTCCGTTCCGGAGATTTCGGGACAAAATGGGCGTTGTTGACGGCCCTTCGTAAGGGAAGTGAACCAACGGAAACAACGATTCGTTCACTTGACGAGCCGGACAGCCAAAGCGCTCAAGGTCAACTCATTGAACAGGAGGTTGCTTGGCGAGCGAACCAAATTGGTAGATTGTTCAACTTCCACAAGGACGTTCAAAAAATCACGCACCCTCTCTTGGGTGTTGAACTCCACGTCAGTGCGGATGGCACCTGCTTTCACGGTCAACGCCTACCAATGGAATTGAAGACGAAAAACAGCCTAAATCGGATCTCCGGTTTGACCCGCACGCTTCACCAAATCGCCCTTCAGGCCCTTGCGTTTGACAAAAACGACGCCGTTTTGGTTTACATTTCGCGAATTCCTGACGAGTCGGGGCAGCATCGTCAAGTCGCCTTGTTGGTTCACGACATTGTCGAATGGCATCTTTCTCAAGTCAAGTCATGGCTTGAGGACTCTGAGTTTGTTGAGGCGCTCAACGGATACCGTGCCTTTGTTTCATCCACACTGCGCAACGACGCAGCGACAACACATCAAACCGAGGGGGTGATTGCATAGGAAAAGAGACATGCAGCAGCTGCAGAGGGCCGATCTACCGTTGGTTCTGCAGTCTTGCTGGACGATTTTTGAGGACTTGTGGCTGCGACGAGTGAGGTCCCTCCGCAGACATGGTCGCAAGGAAAGGTCGCAGAGTCAACGCCCTTTTGCGGCTGCTTGCAGTAGTCCAAGGAATGGAGGGCTGGGCCGTCCAGGTCGTGATTTGAATTCGGGATGGAATTGCACGCCGACATAGTAGGGGTGGCCTTCGAGTTCGAAGATTTCACATCGTTGACCGGATTCGTCCTTGCCGACGAACACCAGTCCGGCCGCTTCGATGCTCTCGATGAGATCAGGGTTCACTTCGTACCTGTGGCGGTGGCGTTCGTCCACTGCATCCCCTGGTCCGTAGAGGGCGCGTATCTTCGAGCCATCTGATTGCCAAAGTGTCGGACGGCTCCCCAGACGCATGGTTCCCCCAAGATGGGTCTTGGAAATTTCCGGCATGAAGACGACCGCCGCGTATTCGGGATTGTCCTCGAATTCCGTTGAGTTGGCTCCGGTCATGTCCAAGACATTACGGCAGAATTCAATGGTTGCAATTTGCAAACCGAGGCAGATGCCGAGGTATGGAACGTGTTCTGTACGGGCGTAATGAGCAGCGAGGATTTTGCCTTCGATGCCACGGTCACCAAATCCACCCGGCACCAACACGCCGTGGGCTGCTCGTAGCGCTGTCCATGCGGCCTCGTGTTCGCTGGCGTCCCAGTCTGCTTCAAGGTGGCTGGCTTCAATCCACTCGATGACCAATTTACGGGAAACCGCCATGGCTGCATGTTGGAGGCTTTTGATCACGGAAAGGTATGCATCGGAAAGTTCGGTGTACTTTCCGACCATGGCGATGTGGACTTCCTCTGTCAACGTATCAAGATGGAAGGCCATTTCCTTCCATTCTTCGAGAAGAGTTGTTTTGGTGCAATCCACCCCGAGGATGTCACACAATCCCTGTTCTTGCAACATCAACGGGACGTGGTAGATGTTCGGGACATCATGTGTGGACATCACGGCTTCGGGCTTCACATGACAAAACTGAGCCAATTTTTCCCGGGTCTCTTGGTTGAGTGGTGCCGATGACCTGCACACCAAAATGTCGGGTGTAATCCCGAGGCCTCTCAATTCCTTGACGGTATGCTGCGTTGGTTTGGTTTTCTGCTCACCTACGGGCCCCATCACCGGAACCAGCGACACGTGAACGAACGTTACGTTTTCTCGCCCCACCCGGAATTGGAATTGACGCAACGCCTCCACATAGGGCGCGGATTCAATGTCGCCCACGGTGCCGCCGAGTTCGATGATGCATGCATCGGGTGATGCATCGCTGCCGTCTGCCGGGCGACGAGCGACATCCTCAATCCAATCCTGGACCGCATCGGTGATGTGGGGAATCACTTGGACGGTTTTTCCAAGGTAATCGCCTCGTCGTTCGGCTTCAATGACCTTCGAGTAAATTTTCCCAGTCGTCAAGTTGTTGTCCTTTGAGAGGTTGATATCGAGAAAGCGTTCGTAGTTTCCGAGGTCAAGATCCACTTCTCCTCCGTCGTCCAACACAAACACCTCGCCGTGTTCAAACGGCGACATGGTCCCTGCATCGCTGTTGAGGTACGGATCAATTTTGATGGACGTTACTTTCAGTCCAGCGCTTTTGAGAAGGACACCGATGCTGCTCGCAGTGACGCCTTTTCCAAGACCTGAGAGAACACCCCCGCTGACCACGACGTACTTCATTGTAACATCAACGGGATTTGAGGCCGTCGCGCCTCCCTAATCAACATACCGAAGGCATTGGGCTTGGCTATGAGTCCGAGAAACAGCAACAAGGCTTGAGCGAAGGATGAAAAGGCGCCCGATGTAAATAGGAACGAGGGCGAAGCATGCAACCCATTCCGGCTACCATGACCGCTTGGACGAAAACCCGGGACGAAGAGGGTGGGTTCACGCTAGAGGAGCATCCGGTACCCTCACCCGGGCCGGGAGAGGTGCTTATCAAAGCGCAATCGACCTCGATTTGCGGGACTGACATTCACATTTGGAAATGGGACGACTGGAGTCGCCAGAACGTGCCGCTGGGCACCATCACCGGGCACGAAACCAGCGGCCTTGTGGTGGATCTTGGCGAGGGTGTGGATTCGCATGAACTCGGTGACCATGTTGCGGTTGAGTGTCATCTGGCGTGCTGGGATTGTCCACGCTGCGACGAAGGCAACGCCCATGTTTGCGAGAACGGATCAATTTTCGGCGTTCACGGCCACGGGGCGTTCGCTCCGTATTTCGTTCTCCCTGCCGTTAACGCACGGCACGTTCCCGAAGGCCTTGATCCCGGTCACGCATCGGTTCAGGACCCGCTAGGAAACGCCATTCACACGCTGACCGGTGGACCGGTTGAGGGTGCGACCGTTGCCGTTCACGGGCTAGGGCCCATCGGATTGTTTGCTGTGAACGCCGCAAAAGCGATGGGGGCGACGAAGGTGATTGCAGTCGATTGGGACAACACCTACCGCATGGAGCTTGCCAAGGAACTTGGCGCTGATCTCGTGCTCGGGAAAGGGGATGATGTGGTGGCTGAAATCCTCAACGCCACGGAAGGGCGTGGCGTCGACAATAGTTGTGAATTTTCAGGTTCTCCCGATGCGCTCTCGAACACCATATACTCCACCCGCATGGGCGGTTATGTCAACATTCTCTCCGTGTACGGACAATCCATGCCAAGCGTGCCAATGAACGAGGTGGTGTTTCGTTACCTTCACCTCAAAGGCATCAACGGCAGAAAGATGTGGTCAACCTGGGACACCATGCATGACCTTCTGAAACGGGGTGCGATTGACGTCGACAAGGTGTTGACTCACCGCATGCCGGTAGCACAATTCGAGGATGCTCTTCAATTGGCCATTTCAGGAGATTGTGGAAAAGTTGTGTTGGATTTTGAGCCTTAGGCTTGAATCCACTGGTAACGTCGCGCACCTTCTTCCACACCCTCTTCACCGATTTCCACCAAAGCGAACTCACCCTTGGGCTCAATCACGCTCTTGTCTTGCGTTCCCTTGTGGAGGTTTTCGTACGTGATTTCATCGATGGCGACACGAGCGGCCAACCGTTCGAAGAGGTGCCAACCTGCCACGACTTCTCTCCAACGTGGATTGACCTTGCCTTCAAACACCTTCGCTTTCGCGCCGGAACCGTAGCCACACATGCCGATGAGGGCATCGTCAAGGTTGGAGTTGTCCTCAAGGTCGGACTCAAAGGTTGACATCAAGGCGAGGAAAATCGAGCCCGTGTATTGATTACCGATCAGGCTGCTGGCTCGTTGACCTTTCTCAATCCGTGTCTCATGGAAGGTGGTGTATTGCGGGGTCTTGGAGATGAGACGGCGGTATGCATCTTTTTGTTGCTCCCAAGCCTCGAGGGCTTCCACCGTTTGTTCTTCAGGTGCTACCGGCATGGGGCCAATGGTCTCAACGACATCGTTCCACATGGGCATGTGTTGACGGTCGTGCCTGAACACGTCGGGGAACATACGTTTTGCCTGATAGGCGTAGGGAAGGTGCATCACGATGCGGTCCCATTGTTCGGTGAAGGGGTTGTCCATCTCGAGATCAATGCGTCCACGACGTTCTGCCTTCTGACTGAAATCAAGGAAGGCTTGGCGGACGGCGTTTTGGTAGCATCGGTTGGAAAATTGTCCGTCAAACACCGGTTCGTCTCGGTGTACGCTGACCTTTTCCTCGCCGTGAGCAAAGATTCCCAATTTACGAACCGTCGACATGGGTAGGTGGCGAATCATGCGGTCAACCAATCCCTTCTTGACCGTTTGACCGGCTTCTTGAGCAAGCTGTATGACGTTCGAAATCACTGAACGGATGCTGACCTCACGACGGGGCTTGAAAAAATCATGGACAGGTGTGGTTGAAACGCCGATGCAATCGGGGATCTCCAACAAGCGTGGATTTCGTCGTATAAGCAAGGCCCCGCCACCGGCGCCTTGAGTGTATTCTCCAGAGGATTCCAATGCGTACTTGGCGTTGTCCGAGAAGATGACGATGCCGACACGTTCGTCTTGGTCGGCAGAGCGAGCAACCCAGTCAAGGGTTGTGTGGAGGGCATCAACCGCTCCGATACAGGCGAAGGTCATGTCAACCACGTCACAGGACCGGAAACAATCGGAACCAAAACGCTCCGCATAGCGTTGGGTCAACATGTCCACAATGTAGGTGGCCGTTGGTTTTGCTCCATCGAGGGCGGATTCGGTACCGAGGTACATGCGCCCGATTGTGCGAGGGTCCAATCCGTTGCGGTCAATAAGCTGCATAACAGCCATGGCACCCATGGTGGCCGTGTCTTCGTGGACGTCGGGGATTGCCATTGCTTCGAGACCGAGGCCTTTGTTGAGTTTACCATAATCCGCCCCGCGAAGGTCAGCGAAGTCCTTCATGTCCATGTACAACCGAGGAAAATGAATGGCAATGTCGTCAATGCCAACCGGAGTCTCTTGCCCTTGCGCCATATTGGACTCGGAACCACTTGTGTATTTGAATGAGTGGCCAATACCGTGGGCGCAAGGGCCCTAGTCATCCTCTTGTGGCATCTCGGGAATGGTCGGGTCTTGCTTTGCCCACAGTACATCATCGATTCGCAAGACCGAGAGCGCTGCTTCGGTTGCACCAGCAAGGGCTTGACGAGTGATACGAAGCGGCTCAACAATGCCGTTCTCTACCATGTTTGCAGGTTGTTTCTTGAGAACGTCCATGCCGATGAAATGGCCTGAGCCATCTTCGCTGGTCGATTGTTTTGATACCGTTTGAAGCAGGGTGTCAAGCGGGTCCAAGCCTGCATTTTGAGCCAGCACCCTCGGCACGATTTCAAGCGCATCGGCGAAGGCGTCAATGGCCAGTTGTTCCCTTCCTGCAAACCCCTCCGCAAACCGACGTAGGTGGCGTGCAAGGGCAATTTGTGTGGCACCTCCACCTGCCAAAAGATACGGCTCTTCAAGCAATTGACAGGCCACACCGAGGGCATCGGCAAAACATCGCTCCACTTCTCCAACGGCTTCGTTGGTTGAACCTTTGGCGATGAAGGTAGCACCTCCTTCTTCGGTTTCAACAATCCAGTGCATGACACCGTTCCAGCGCTCGTTTCTGCTGCTGATGAACACACCGAGGTCCCGGGTATTCAATCCCTTGATGTTGTTGTTGAGGGTGGCGTTGGTCCCTCTTGCCAGCAAATCCAAGTCCGCTCGTGACACACGCCGATAGGCCTGAATTCCAGCCTTGCTGAGCGTTGCGTGCAAATCGTCGTCAATACCTTCCTTGCAGGCCAACAACGTGACGCCAAGCGAAACAAGGTGATCAACTTGCTCAAGCAACATGGCTTTTTCTTGCTGCCGAAATTCATCAAGAACACCAGCACCTGTCACGTTTAATTTCACGTTGCTCATCAATTCTCGGCGCTCCAAACCTCCGTCCACGAGGGCGATTTTTCCTGATTGGAGATGCTTTGGCATGGTGTCTGTGGCCCGTTTTTTGGCCAAAACCAGACCGGTTACGAGGCTTGAATCTGTCATCGAACCCCCCGTTTGGGTGAGGGTTTTCACGCGAGTTGGGTCGGCAAATGGGCCGTTTGGCCGCTCCTCAAGGACCGCCTTCGCTGCTTCGAGAGCAAGGTCAGCGAGGTGGTGTTGCATCGCTTCGTGAATTTTTCCCGAAAGCGAGGTGGTGGCTGCTTGCCGTTGCCGTTCTTCGGTTGCCTCGATCACAAGATGGTCGAAATGTTGGCGGCACGCCTCTTCCGCCAGCCTGTATCCACGGGCGATGGCGGAAGGATGGACGCCCTGCAGAACCAATTCCCAGGCGTTTTGAAGCAGTTCAGCGGACAGCAAGACCGCACTCGTGGTCCCGTCGCGAGCGATGCGGTCTTGGGTGGTTGAGGTGTTGATGAGCATCTTGGCAACGGGGTGTTCGACCTTCGCCGATTCAAGCACGGTCACGCCGTCGTTGGTCACCATCGTGCGCCCTTCGTCGTCGATCAGCAACTTGTCCTGGCCAAGAGGGCCAAGGGTGCTTCGTACGGCACCCGCCAGCGCCATGGCCGCGGTGATGTTGTTACGTAGGGCTTCTCTGCCCGTTGAGCGCGTCGTCTCCTTGAGAATAGGGACCTCGCTCATGGTCTTTCCACCCAACACCCATCCATAAGGGAAGCGCCTTCGGGCGAATGAGCGAGAAATCAGTCTTCGTCTTCAACCACTTCAAAGTCGGCATCAACCACGCCGTCGTCGACGTTGATGGTTCCGTCCTCACCGCTTTCTTGCTGGGCCATTTCAGCGGCCGCAGCCTCGTAGAGTTTTGTTGAGACGGCGTGCATGGCCTCTTCAATTTCCTTGACCTTTGCTTGAATTGCAGCGTCATCCATTGCGTCGATGTCAACGGGCTTTCCATCGTCGTCCTGAACCATCTTTTCAAGTTCATCAAGATGGGCCTTGACCGGGTCAACATCGCTGTCGTCGAGTTTGTCAGCCGATTCTTCAAGGGTTCGTCGTGTTTGGTAGACAATTTGGTCGGCCATGTTGCGTAGTTCGACCTTGGCCTTTCGTCGCTGGTCTTCTTCAGCGAACTTTTCAGCTTCGGCGATCTTCTCTTGGATTTCATCCTCGCTCAATGAGGTGGCGGATTCAATCTTGATGGATTGCTCCTTTCCGGTGCCCATGTCCTTTGCACTCACGTTCACGATGCCGTTTGCGTCAATGTCAAAGGTCACCTCAATTTGAGGCACGCCTCGAGGTGCTGGAGGGATGCCAACGAGCTGGAATTGGCCCAAGGTCACGTTGTCTCGGGCGAACTCTCGCTCACCCTGGAGGACGTGAATTTCGACCGCAGGTTGGTTGTCCGAGGCAGTTGAGTAGATCTCTGAGCGTCGAGCAGGAATGGTCGTGTTGCGCTCAATCATCGTCGTCATCACGCCGCCGAGGGTTTCGATGCCCAACGTCAACGGGGTGACATCGAGGAGGAGGATGTCCGACACGCCTTCGTCCCCAGCGATGATGCCGGCTTGGAGAGCGGCGCCCATGGCCACGGCTTCGTCGGGGTTGATACCCTTGTAGGGTGGTTTACCTGCCTCCTTCTCAATGGCGTCTTGTACGGCAGGAACGCGAGTTGAACCACCGACGAGAATCACCTTGTCGACATCGCCTTTCTTGAGGCCAGCGTCTTTCATGGCCTGTCGAGTCGGGACCATTGTTTTCTCAATCAACTTGGCGATGAGGTCTTCGAACTTCGCTCGAGAGAGGGAGAGGTCCATGTGAACGGGTTGACCGTCAGCCATTGAGATGAAGGGAAGGTTGACTTGGGTCTGTTGCGTTCCAGACAGTTCAATCTTGGCCTTTTCAGCGGCCTCTTTCAATCGCGACATGGCTTGCTTGTCCTTGGATAGGTCAATGCCGGTGTCTTTCTTGAATTCTCCAACCATCCAGTCAATGACCTTCTCATCAAAGTCGTCGCCGCCGAGTTTGTTGTTTCCAGCTGTGGCCTTGACTTCGATTTGCGGTTGTCCGTCGACTTCGTAAATCTCGAGGACCGATACGTCAAAGGTTCCACCACCCAAATCGTAGACCAGAATGGTTTGGTCCTGGCTTTTGTCGACGCCGTAGGCAAGGGCTGCGGCCGTCGGTTCGTTGATGATGCGAAGCACTTCAAGACCTGCGATTCGGCCTGCGTCTTTGGTCGCCTTTCGCTGTGCGTCGGTGAAGTAGGCCGGGCACGTGATGACAGCTTGGGTCACTTCGTGGCCGAGGTAGGCTTCTGCGTCCGCCTTGAGTTTCTGTAGGATGAAGGCCGAAACCTCTTGTGGCGTGTACGTGGTTTCGTCGACATCGGTTGACCACTTGGTCCCCATGTGTCGCTTTACCGAAATCATGGTTCGATCGGCGTTGGTTACCGCCTGTCGCTTTGCGGTCACACCGATCAATCGCTCGCCACCGTCTTTTGCAAACGCCACCACTGAGGGTGTGGTGCGTGCACCTTCGGCGTTCGGTATGACCACAGGTTCACCGTTTTCGATGGTGGCCACACAGCTGTTCGTTGTTCCTAGATCAATTCCAATCACTTTGCTCATGTTTGTTCACTTCCTTTTTCAAAAGATGGGGATGCCACCGTCGTCTTCGTCATCGTCATCGTCGCCGAGGTCGATGCTGATGTCCCCGGGGGCAGGGACGTCATCGTCATCACCGGAGTCCAGCGCCTTTCCTTGCGGCGTTAGTTTCAGGGTGATGTCGAGAATGCCGTTGTTGAGGGTCCAATCCACCACGTCATCGCACGGGTGAGGGAGTTCCACCAGAGCGAGGGGCTTGGGTTGGGTTGTTCGCATGATTTCAATCTGTGAGCCGTTTTTGACCAATTCAATCTCAAGATGCTCGCTTTCAAGGTCGCCTTTGAGGGCGAAATCAAGCGTCACCGACATGTTCCATCCATCCAGGTACACATCTTCAGCAGGTAGTTTGAGCGAGTCCTCATCGTCGGTTTCAAGGGCACTAGGATCCATTTCAACGGGTGCAACGTCCACTTTGACGTCCATGCCCAGATTCTTCAGAAGGTCGTCGATGGAGGTTCCCGCCGAGAACATCTTGGAAAGTTCGGAGATGTCGAAATTGAAATTGACTTCGCCCTTAGCAATCTTTTCTGGATTGATGCCGAGCGTATCGAATTGGTCTTTGAATTGGTTTAGGAATCCCTTCAGCTGCTCCCGGTTGATGGGCATGCCCATGCTGCGCAGCATCTCTTCCAACTTGTCAAGAAAGTCATCTTCCCAGTTGTCATCGGCCATTGAATTCACCACTACTAAACCATCGGTTGTATAGTGGCGAATGAGCGACCCCATATAAATCTAATGAAATCGCAAGGCTGCGAGATAAGTGAGCGTTTACAAGACGGATCATGTTTCGATGGTTTTACTCGTTTTTTTGACGAAATGCTGGGTTCTGAGGGGTAAAAACGGACAAAAATATAGATAAGTTTATATATTTGGTGTGCTAAATGCACCGGCATGACTTACCCAATTAGAAAAAAGAAAACCAACAGATACCAAGACTGGCCCACCTTTGATCACATTCAAGGTATCCAAACCTTCGTGGATTCAATGTGTGAAAGATACAACATCCCTTCGATTCACGTTAGGGTCGTTCCAAAGTGGTACATGGAGAAATATTCCAAAAGAGCCATCGCAGTTGCGCATTGGTGGGGAGCACAAAACGGCACAGATGAAGGAAAGGAAGTTTGGTTCTGCACCGAACATTTTGGGTTTCCAACAGCAACATACCAGCCCGAAAGGAAGGTGTCTACGGGCACACCAATGGACATGATGAGGGTCGTGATCCACGAATTCTCGCATCATGTTGTCTTTCACAACTTTGGGACCCATGTGAGACCGCACGGCTACAGATTCTGGAGCGTCTGCAGGGCGATTGAGGCCGACTTCGGCATCTTCACCGTTCCGTTCACCAACATCGCATGGAAGTGGCCAATGAAAAGGAGTTGGTGGTTCTCAAGCAGCCAAAAGGAGGTGAGTGTCAATGAGTGATGATACAAAAGGATGGATTGAGAAATCCATGCCCTGTTCGTCGTGTGAACAAGGTGTGAGGACCGTTTACAGGCCCGCATCCAACGGTTCAGTCACGAAGTTTAGTTTCGGTTGTCCGATTTGCATGGGGACTGGGTCGGTGATCAGAAGGGTTCCTGCCTTCTGCCAAATTGAGGGGTGCACCGAAGCGGCTGTTCAACAGTGCACCGGCCCAATTTGCGATGGAGCATGGGTGTGTTCAAACCATTGGATGATGGAAGACATCGGCTTCAGCCTTACGGGCTACGCCTGCGAAATCTGCTGGCACGAGGTTGGTTCAGGCGGGCATTGAGGGAATTTACTCGCCCGTGATGAGACGAACCATCGTTCGAACGTGGATACCGGTTGCACCATGACCGACCATCTTGTTGGTCTTCGCACCCCAGTAGGTTCCAGCGATGTCCATGTGAGCCCAGGTGATTTGTTCAGCATCGTCACCTTCACCCCGGTTGGGCACAAACTGCTTGAGGAAAGCAGCTGCGGTGTTGGCGCCGCCCCACCGACCGGCACCGAGGTTGCGGGTGTCGGCAATCTTTGAATCTGTCATTTCTTTCTCGAAAGCGGGCAGGAGCGGCATGGGCCAAGCAAGTTCGCCCACGTCGTTACCAGCATCATGAATTCGGGTTCGGAAATCGTCGTCGTTGGACCACAAGCCGGTGGCTTCGTGGCCCAGTGCGACCACACAGGCACCGGTCAAGGTGGCAAAGTCAACGATGTACTCGGGGTCAAAATCCGTTCCGGCTTTCCACAAGCCGTCGGAGAGGACAAGGCGTCCTTCTGCATCGGTGTTGAGCACTTCAATGGTCTTGCCAGAAAGGGTGGTGATGACATCTCCAGGGCGCTGTGCGTTGGCAGCAGGCATGTTCTCTGCCATGCAGGTGATGCCGACCACCTTACCGGCGTAGCCGCTCGAGGCGAGGGCTTGCATGGTGCCGAACACCGTAGCAGAACCACCCATATCGTACTTCATCTCGTCCATGTTGGCGCCTGGCTTGAGGGAAATGCCGCCTGTATCGAACGTGATTCCCTTTCCGACCAAGACGGGGTGTTGTCCCTTCAGGTCCCCGTTCAACGTGAAGATCACCATGCAGGGCTTGCGAGAAGAACCCATGCCGACGGCCACGAGGCCGCCCATGCCGTGTCGCTTGGCGGCTTCATAATCGATGACTTCAACCTTGACGTTGTCGTAGTCTTTGGCCCACTGCTCGGCCTTTTCGGCGAACGCCATGGGGTACATATCGTTCGGTGGGCAGTTGCCGAGGTCTCGAGAGAGGTGCACGCCGCTCACGATGGAGGCGGCTCGGTCAATGAGGCCGGAGAGTTCGGTTGCGTCACCCTCGCTGCAGTTGATACGTGCGGCGAGGTCGTTTTTGTCGTCATCCTCCTTCTTCATCTTGTACAGGTCGTAGGAATAGTCACGGAGCATCATGCCTTCGGCAAACGAGGCCATGGAAGCGAGGTCAGAGCCGTGGAAGAGAACCGTGAGTTCGTTTCCGTGCACTTTCTTGAGGGAGGCAACCACGGTTGCTCCAGCCTCTCGGTAGGTGTGGATATCGGCTTTGTCTTCTTTACCGAGTCCAATCAAGAGGGCCTTCCCACCATCGGTTCCCATGAGGGTCAAGACGGCGTTGGCTTTGGCCTTGAAGTCGCCGTCTTGGAGCACGCGCTCAATTTGGATCTTGAGTGAAGACGGGATGCCTTCATCGACTTCGGGGAGGGATTCTTCACCTTGGAAAAGGGGAAGAACGAGGGTTCCGTTGATGTTGTTTCCTGAACTGATGGTCACTTGCATGGGTTCACCGGGTCACTCCAATGGATTCTCACACTTCAACCCTCCCAGCAGTAGGTTTGGTTTTGGAGCCTCAATTTTCTTTTTTTTGCGTTTCTTGAACTTGGAAACGAACTTCTCGTCGGAGGTAGAAACTCACGCCAATCAAGCCGAAAATGACACTTACAGGATGAAACAGGCCTGCTCCGACAAGGAAGCGTTCCTCATTCTCAAGCATTAGCACGGTGGTGTTTTCAGCCACGCTTTCATTGACCCATGTAGAAGCGTTGATGACCCGTTTCTGATAGTTGAGGTTCCACCTTCCTTGCTGTTCGAATTCGTCGCTATTTGCTTGGAAGGAAACAACCGTTTCGTTGCTGGCGTTAACGCCAAACAACGGCGAAGCCCACAACACATCACCTGCTTCGTCAAGGTATTGGAGGCTGGCGTTAGCGGTTGAGGCCATGCCGTTGTTGACCACTTCAAGCGACAAGCTGTCGTCATCAATGGTGATGGACTGAACCACAAGACGTGCTCGCCAGTACCAGATGTTGTTGATGAGATAGCGCATCACGTCCATTTCCTCGCCGAGACGATCGTTAAGGTTCTCAAAACTCCCGGGGACAAATTGCTCGTCGTCCGTTTCAAAGGTGAACGTTGGGAAGCCCATCACGCCGTATCCGTAATCACGGCTGGTCCCGCAGTTCGGGTAGAGGCCTTGGTTGGCGTTTTGGATGGGGATGTCGGAGACCGTAGCGTGGACTTCTTCTCGAATTCCCCAAAACAACTCCCAGTCAGGAGGTTGTTCGGGCCACTTCCCCCAAGGATAGAGCATGATCCACACGCCTGTGTGCATGGTGACGTACAGGTCGGCGTCGGTCACGTATTCGTTCATGTAGGCGGAATTTGAGGCGGTTTCCGATTCGCTGAAGGCACTGCTGCCCGGTTGTGTTGTAGGGCAGGTGTTCCAATAGTGGTCGTAATTTCGGTTGAGGTCAACCTGGTTGATGTTCCAACGGGTGTCGATGTCGTTCCCGTCGGGATTGAGCATGATGAGGATGTGAAGTTCGGTGTTCTGCAGGACGCTGATGGCCTCCTCGTTACCTTCGCTCCAGGCGTTGATGTACCACTTTGCGGTCAGGTAGGCCAGTGCGGTTCCGAGGTACTCGTTGCCGTGATGTCCACCGTCAATGTAGATGATTTCCTTCGCAGAGCCGTTGGGTTTGGTGTCCATTGACCAGTCGGAGAGACGGACAACCCAGAGCGTCTTGCCCAACTCCGAGGTGCCTGCACTCGTCAGGTCAACGATGTCGGGGTGCTCATCGGCCCAGTCGTTGACATCCAATGTCAACGTCGCCCATGTGAGGTGAATGTGGCTGTCAATCGGGTCTCCTGGCCAAGCATAGAGTTGTTCCGGGTCAAATTGAGCAGAAGCCGTTGGAATGCCGGCCAGCAGCATGCAAACAACCAAGCCGACGGCTACTCGCATGGTTTCCCGTCATCGCTGCGAATCAAAAACGCTTGCATCAATCGGTCTTTACCAGTCAGAGGTGAAGGCGTTGGGGTTTGCCACTTTTTCGCCTTCTCGTGTCCAAATGCTGGCGCCGTCTGCAGCGTAAATATCTGCAAACGGATCCACTTCTTCCTCCTGCAGGTTGCGCTGCATGTAGGATTCAACGCGGTCTCGCAAATCCGGTTTAAACTTCCAGTAGTGGATTCGCCATTCTCGACCGTCCCACAAGGTTGTTTCTTCGGATTCGGTGGTTAAGAGATCGTAGTCTTGGAACATGTAGAACAGGTTGCGGTCGGTTGGTTCGAGTGCATTGTCGATGATTCGGTTGTAAAATCCGAAGAAACCCAAAGCGTGTTCAGCCATGCCTTGTGCAACTTCGGTGTCCATATTTTCGTCAATGTGCTGTTGAATTGCTCGTGTCAATTCAGCAAGTGTCATACCCATCTTTGTTGCCCCCAACACGAAGCCGAACACCGCAGTTTCCGGTCCCCGTTGCTATATTATATTGGTCACCGACCCATATTAAGTGTTCCACCGAAATTCATGAAACAGACCCTTTGACACTGAAATTCGGGGTTCAATTCACATCGGCAAGATGATGAAGGGGTCATCTTCACCGTTTACCCATGTCAGGGGGGTTTGAGGAAGGCCAATTTCTCGGGCTTCTTCGGGTGGACGCTGCGCCTGACATGGTGGTTGTTCCCCTCGCTTACGAATTGACGACCTCTTACGGCACAGGAGCGGCGGACGGTCCTGAAGCCTGCGTCGTGGCAAGCGCTCAGGTTGAACTGTACGACGATTGGTTGGGCGAGGATGTTCCAGCTGGCAAGGTCCTGCACACACTTCCCGTTTGGGAAGGCACCGCACCCACCCTTCGCGGTCAACTGGACGAAATGGTTGACCATGTCATCGGTCATTACAGCGGTGAGGTGTTTCCGTTGTTCTTGGGTGGCGAGCACGGCATCTTACCACCGCTGATGCAGGCTGCCAGTACACACCCGCTGGTCGGTGGCGATCTATCTCGCCTTGCAGTGGTTCAACTCGATGCCCATGCAGATTTGCGTTCCGAGCTTGACGGCGAGCCATTTTCCCACGCTTGTGCAGCTTCACGCAGTCTTGATGTCGGCATCGGTCATCTGTACCAAGCAGGTATCCGAGCCTATGCACAAGAGGAAGCGGAACGCATTGATGGTGACGAGCGTATCACGACGTTCTTTGCCAAACACACTCAACACCCGCACACTGGAGGCGAGGCGTGGAAGCGTTGGCTTGCGACGCTCGAAGCCATTGAAGGGCCGGTTCACTTCACGCTTGACATTGACGGATTGGACGGTGCTCTCGTTCCCGCAACAGGAACACCGGTACCGGGAGGATTGACCTACTGGCAGGTTGTGGAAACGATTGAAGTGCTCTTCTCAAATCCGAAGGCGACCGTCATCAGTGCAGACGTCAATGAGATTGTTGCGCAGGCCGATACGCCCCTTACGCAGTTCACGGCAGCTTGCCTCGCCACGAAAATTCTCGCAGCCCACCTTTTGGCGCGTCGCGAGGGCCGCTGGTTTCCTCAGCGAAACCAGTCCCGTAGAGAGGCGCAGTCCTCGTATTTTCAGAAATTTCAAGGAACCGAATTTTCGGCAGATTCTTAACCAGAAGTGATTGGCGGAGCGCAGGGTGATACCGTGGCTGACAACCAGATCAAAGGCTCCCATGTGTTCATGGATTATACCGGTGCTTTTTTCCAGGAAAAAGACGCTTATCGTTGGGTTCTCTCCATCCTGCAGCAGGCTGTTGAGCAGAGCCCTGCGACCGAAGTTCATGCCCACAGTGTTCCCTTTGACGGTACAACTTCTCCCCCTGGGTTTGCTGCCGTTGTCCTCATCGATGAGAGTCACTTGACAGCGCACCATTATGCAGACAGGGGCATGCTTGCGTTGGACTGCTTCACCTGCGGAGAGACCGACCCAGACAGCATTGCCGATTTCATCCATGCTGCTTTGCTTGAAGTAGCCCCTGACCTTCATCTCGTTCGCCGTGAGCGCGTGCGTCGGTTCCTACAGGAGGCGTGAAACGATGAGTGTTCGCAACTTCGTTGACGAACATTTCCGCCATTTCAACGCTGGAACCCTTCAACGAGCCAGTCATTCTTTGAACGAATTCCTTGGCTTAGGGGGCAAGGTGTTCCTCACGCTTGCGGGAGCCATGAGCACGGCTGAGATCGGACGGAGCCTCGCTTCGATGATTCGAGCAGGCCATATCGCAGCCATCTCTTGCACCGGTGCGAATTTGGAGGAGGACCTGTTCAACCTTGTTGCTCATGATCACTATGTCCGCATTGCCAATTACGAAGATTTGTCACCAGCCGATGAAGTTGACTTGTTGAAGCGTCACTTGAATCGAGTGACTGACACGTGCATTCCCGAGGAGGAGGCCATTCGGAAGATTGAGGCTCACATTCTCAAGATGTGGCAAGACGCCACCGCCTCAGGACAAACAAAACTTCCACACGAGTACTTCTACGACTTGCTCCGTTCAGGATCTCTTGCTGATTCGTATCAGGCCAATCCCATGCATTCTTGGTTGCTGGCGGCGTGTGAAGTCAACCTTCCGTTGTATGTGCCCGGTTGGGAAGACTCCTCCGTTGGCAACATTTTTGCTGCTCGTTGTTCCGAAGGTTTGGTGGATCCGGCAGTTGTCCTCGGCGGTGTCCATTACATGACCCACCTCATCGGGTTTTATCGAGACTTCACGCCTCCGCTGGCGTTTCTTCAGGCCGGCGGGGGGATTGCCGGTGATTTCCCCATTTGCGTCGTGCCATTGCTCCACCAGGATTTGGAGGAAACCGAAGTGCCTCTTTGGGATTGGTTTGCACAAATCACCGATGCAACAGCCTCGTACGGAGGTTACTCGGGAGCACCACCGAACGAGAAAATCACGTGGGGTAAACTCGGCGAAGCGACGCCCCGTTTCAACATTCAAAGCGATGCCAGCATCGTGTTGCCGCTGATGTTCGGCTATGTTTTGGACCTTTGACGAGGCAGTTCACCCAAAGTCTTGAAGGGGAGCCTTCCCACATTCACACCATGAAGGTGAGACGCACGGGCGTTTCGTTCTTCCTTTGTGTGTTGTTGCTCGGCTCGTTCATTCCGGTTGCAGCGCAAGGCCCATCCACTCCAAGCGTGACCATCAACACCCACTGGCTTGGTTCCGGTAGCAGCGAGAATGCTCATGCCTATCTCCTGACGTTCTCGGACAACGGGACGTACGAATTGGAACTTTCACTGCAACACCTCCGCAACGGTTCACTCCTTCCCTCATCGTACACCATCGTGTGGGACAGTCAAGACGAGGTCAGAACCGCACTGCTCACCTTCAACACCTCGCTGGAATGGGGCGATGAGGTGCTTCTGTCGGTCACGATGCTCACGCACAACGGTTCCCCGGTCAATATCGTGACCGAGCGGGCGTTCGTGGTCGGCTTGTGGAATCAACCGATGGACGACCACGAAATCCTGTTGTCGAGCACATGGTCGCTTGAACAAGCGTACACGGACGGCACCGGCGACCAACGCTTCGCTCTCGTCTTCACAGGTCAAGGGTGGCAACAACGCGTGGGCGATGTGCTTTCATCGTGGGAGCTTGGAAACGGGTCGTTCCAAACGCTTGAAACCACATCGGACGGCCAGACGGATCTCAACCTCACTTTGACGCAAGTCTGGAAGAACGAAACCATCGTTGGGGGGATACTGACTCATCAGGTGTTTGATGCCAGAGGGTTTGGAGAATTTGAGACCACGGTGATCGACGGTTTGACCGAGACCACCATCCACGCAGACGTAACGCAGGCGGAATTGAACCGCTCCTTCAGCGAGGGTGTCATCGGAGAACGGTTGCTGCTCGAAGCAACCGGGACACTCAACGTCACCGAAGACAGGGTCGGCAACGAATCGCTTGATATCGATGGTGAACTGGCTGTCTTTTTCTTTGAATACAACGACGTGGACGGGGTGCGTGTCTTGCAACACACCCAGTTCGAGGCCATGGCAGATTTTGTTCAGATTGATGATGGAAGCCGATTGGACGTTTCGCTCGACGGTTTCACGTCGCTTGAACGCTGGGAAGAAGGGGTTCGAACAGAACACCTTGAGGAACTCTACGGTAGCGGTACCTTCGGTTTTGCAGATCAGGACGAAAACACCTCGGTCCAGGTGAACGGGTTCATCCTTGATTTGCACACGAAAATCGAAAACGGCACGACCGTGATTGATGACTTGCACGTTGATGGCGTGCTTACCGGCGATGTTCAGGGCTCCTTTGGGGTTGTTCGTGCAATCGAAACGACGGGTATGCAAACCAACGCTACGGGCGAGGCGTTCTTGGTCAACGTCATCTTCCAAGAATCTTGGTTCAACATCACCGGTGTGAACGGAGGGAATTTCTTTGACGGTGCGGGAATTGGGGCGACACATAACCAAACCTGGGACTATCAAGCCGTCAATGCAGATTGGGACAACCGAACCGTTCGCTTGGTGTGGAGAGAAACCGGCCCTGATGCATCGGAGGGTGAAGAATTCCCCGAGCGCAGCCCCATTCAAACAAATGCAACGCCACCCGCATCCGAGGAGGGACTTGGCGATCTCACGGTTGGCCGCGAGACCGGCTTGATGCCCATCCCCATGCGATCAAACGATCAACTGCGGCTCAACGGGCAAGATGGGCTGGCGCTCACGGTGATTGCTGGGTCCACGGCGGTGGATGCAAGGGACGGTCACAATTTGACGGTCATTGAGTGGCAGGGCACGTACGGCGGAAGCGGTGATTCTGGTACTGCCAGCGGGACCATCGTATCCGTAGGCCCTCTTTCCGGATTGATTTCAGGAGTCGAGCGAAACCTCTCCCTTCCCTTTGGAGACAACAACGAATCGGTGACTTTGTTCGAAACACAGTATCTTGAGCGCGTCCTATCACCAGAGATTGTCAGCGAAGATGACAACACCGCCCCCTCCATCGGGGCCATCGGCCTGCGAGAAGGTCTTGTGCTGGGCGAGGGAGGCAGTGTGGCTCACATCGAAGTCGTCGTGAGTGATGCAGAATGGAACGTTCTCGAAGTTGAGATCGATGCCTCATCCGTGGGTGCAGGCCTCATCACCCTCAACGACCGGGGATTGGACGGTGACCAATCCATCGGTGATGATGTGTACACCTCGACCCTTGTCGTTCAGGGTCTTGAAGTCGGCGACATGCCCGTCACGGTAACAGCGGTTGACACATTTGGAAACGGATCGGCGAAGCAGGGCGTTCTTCAGGTGGTCAACCAAGGCCCCCGACTGCTCGATGTCGAACTTGCCCCCACCGCTCTTGAACGAGGGCAATCGGTGGTCATCAATGCCCAAGCCCACGACGGACATGGCGTTGCAAACCTTGCCGTGGACCTTCGAGAATACGGCGGAGCCGTGGTGAACCTCACCGAAAGCGAGGGTATCTGGGCTGCTATGGTGGAACTGCCAACGGGGCTGTCTCCCGGTCTTCAATCGCTTCTCCTGGTTGTTGAAGACGGTTTGGGGGCGACGGAATCTTTCCGAAGCTTCACCCCGATTGATGGAGCCATAGGAGATTCCTTCCGAGGCCCCCATTTCGTGCAGGTGCTCGACACGGAGGACATTGAAATCACGGTGCTCAACGACCGTCCTGTTTTCGTTCTGGAGCCGCTCACCACGACCAAGGACCTCGAAACAACGGTTGTTTACACGGTAACTGTCAGCGATCCTGACGGCCTCGAGCGCGTTCAAGTTGACCTCGGCGTCTTTGCTCCTGTGGGTCAAACCTCGTGGATGTCCATGCACGATGATGGCCTGTCGGGCGGCGATGAGGTGGCTGGCGATGGCGTGTATTCGGTGTTTCTTTCCATTCGCGAAGGAACCCCTCTTGGAACGCATGAAGTCTTCCTGCGGAGCGTGGATGCTTATGGGGAATTGAACACGACCTCAACGGCCATTACGCTCACTGCACCTGAAACGCCCACGACCGAAAGCGGTCTGAGCGCCACGTTGCTGGGTGTGCTTGGCCTGACCGTCCTCGTTGCAGCAGGGGTTGTCATGGGGCTGATGTGGCGACGCCAAGACGATGGCGAAGGTGGCGCTGATAGGTTTGGCGATCAATGAATTGAGCGGGCACGAGTGAACACGGTTTGCTGTTGTCATACATCAACAACGCCATGTCCCGTTTTCGTGGCTTCTTGGCCTGCAGGGTCCAGAGGTTCAACAACCTCCGCCGACAATCGTTTAAACCCCTGCAAGATGCGAAGGGTGCAAGCGAGCGTAGTGTAGTGGTTATCACCGGGCGTTGCCAACGCCTGAACCCGGGTTCGAGTCCCGGCGCTCGCATATTTACC
>Ga0181568_10000159_pt1:0-50000 | contig 55581 bp, 44 predicted proteins | sample 101ome_20_FD_133758 | JGI IMG/M metagenome (GOLD analysis project Ga0181568, IMG submission 133758) | Coastal salt marsh microbial communities from the Groves Creek Marsh, Skidaway Island, Georgia - 101404AT metaG (megahit assembly) | ecosystem: Environmental > Aquatic > Marine >...
CCCCCGCGCGCACTCATGGCGAACACGATCACCCTGCGCAGTTCAGACGGCGAGACCTTTGAGGTCGAGGAGGACGTCGCCTTGTGCGTACCGCGACGGCGCCCGCGCGACGCGACGCGAATGAGACGCGAATTTTTTGTGAAATTTCCGAAAACGCGCGTTGACTCGACGCCCGCACGACGTCGTGCGCGCGTGCGTTCGCGCGTCGGACTCGCGAGACTGACGACGCGATGTGTGTCGCGCGCGTAGCTTATCCGAGACGGTTCGGTCCATCATCGAGGGTACGCACGCGCGAACGAATCATCGATCGCGATCGATCGACAAATCTCTCGGCGGCTTTCTTCGAATCGAGCGCGCGCCGCGGTCGCCCGTCGCGTCCACCCTGACGCTCGACGTCGATCGGTGATCGTGACTGACGTCATCATCTTTCCTTTGCTCTCGCGTCGTCGTTCACAGATACGGAAAACGACGCGCCGGTACCGTTGCCCAACGTGAGCTCGAAAATTTTAGCCAAGGTGATCGAGTATTGCAAGTACCACGTCGCGGCGAAGAAGGAGAACGAGAGCGAACAAAAGGTGAAGGAATTCAACAACGCGTTCGTCAAGGTGGATCAGGCGACGCTTTTTGAAATCATCTTGGCGGCGAATTACTTGAACATGAGCGGATTGTTGGATTTGACGTGCATGACGGTGGCGAACATGATGAAGGGGAAGACGCCGGAGGAGATTCGAAAGACGTTTAACATTAAGAATGATTTTACCCCGGAGGAGGAGGAAGAGGTTCGTAAGGAGAATCAGTGGGCGTTTGATTAGGTGCGCGGTCGATGGATGATGATGATGATGGATGGATTGAATGAATGAATGATTCTCTCTCACGACGAAAACGTCGCGACGCGACGGTGTACAAAACAACTTTACCTCGCGACGACGACGACGAAGGTACTCGCTTAGCTAGACGATGCGATGAAAGATGATACGGAGACGACGACTTTTATATTTTCCCTCGTCGCTCGCTTTGCTTGTTTTACGCGCGCGCATTGCATTCTTACAACGCTCTACAGGTACTCGACGGGTTTCATCGGCGCGAGTTCCGGAAGCTCCAATTCAACCTCGATCGTCTCCTCCACCCCCTTGGCGGCGAACGTGGACGCCTTGACCGTCCACGGCCCCTTTTGCGCGCGAACCTCGTCGTCGTCGTCGCTCACGTTTGAAATTTTACCGCTCGCGATGGATTCCGCGACGGCGCGCATGGCGAGCTCGAAACACTGCAACTCGACGATGGCGGGACGCGAAATCTCCAAATTATCCCCAGTCTCGTCGTCTAACGAAATCTTAAAAAACAACGGCCAGAGCACGTCCCCAATCTCCCCCTCGCGACGCACGAGCGGCCACTCGTGCGCTTCGCACGCGTCGATGTCCTCGAACGGCGTCTCGGGCGCCGACGCGAACATGCACGTCTGTCCCTCGACGCTCGCCTCGACGTCCTCGTTCCCTCGATCCACCTCGAACGCCGCCTGCGCGTTCGTGAGCGTCTTGTGCACGGTGAATCCAAAATTTTCTTCGTCCAGACTTCCGTCGTACCCGACAAAGGCGGTGAGTTTCATCGTCACGTCGTCTCGAAGCGCCAGTCGATAGGAGACGCGCACTGGTCGTCGTCTCGTCAATTTTGTCCACGGTTCGCACGCCGCGAACGCCTCCGCGGACGCGAACAACGACCGACCGAACGCGGGCGTGAATCCATCGACCGAGGACATCAATCCGGGCAAGTGCTGCGTGCCCCACGCCTGCGTCTCTGGTTGCATCGTCGGCTCGATTTGTTCCCGCACGACGCGCTCGACGAGCTCGGCGGGCACCGGCGCGAACGACACCTCCTTCACCTCGGGCATGCGCTCTGCGAGTAACGGTCGACACCCACCGACGTATTTACACCCCTCGTACGTCGCCCACGCGTCGCGCGCGTCGGTGAGATGTCTCGCCGTCTTCGTGCACGCGAAGGCGACGCGCTCGGGACGCGCCGCCCGAGAACCGTCCGCTTTTTCACCCTTTTTGCTCGAATTCAACACCCGCGGTCGCGCGCACACGCGCTCGAGGAAATCCACGACGTCTTCGAACGACGGTTCGTCGACGAAGACGTTCCCGCGCTCGTGCTCCTCGTGTTCGTGGCTCAAAAATGCCCCATCCTCGGTGTTCACCACTAAAATCAAATGCGGTCGAGTCGGGCGCTGTTCCTCGGGCGGACGACCCTTTGTCTCCTCCGTGGGCACCCACGCGCGAAGTTTGTGCACGTACACGTGCCACGTCGTCGGTCGAGACGCCATGTCGCGCGTCACGGAGATGGGCGTCTCGAAGTGTCGACGAGCTCGCCTCAGGTTTTGCGCTCGCCATTCACCGACGCGCGTCGACGCATGCGCGTCGTCGCGAACGCGTCGACGTCGACGACGCGCTCGACGGTGTCGTCGCGTCTCTCGTCGCGTCTCGTCGTCGCCACCGTCGCGCGTTCGAACCGCGCGCGCGCGCCGGGACGGTCGAGCCGAGCGCACCGCTCGACGCCCGCTCCCTCCTCGACGGCGACGACGACGCTCGAGTACGCGACGAACGATGATCTGGGCGTGCGCTCCGTCGTCTCCGATCGTCCGTTCGGCGACGACGACGCGAAGAACGCCGCGTTCGAGGCGTCGACGTCGGAGGCGCAGCTCGCGAGACGCGTCGCGAAGACTGGGGGCGCGCGCGCGTACGCGATGAAGATTTCCTACGACGGTACGCGGTACAACGGGTTTCAATACCAAGGGGAGGACGTGCCGACGATTCAGCGCGAGCTCGAGCGGGCGTTGGTGAAGATGACGGGACGGAGTCGGGAGGAATTACGTCTCGGCGCGGCGGGACGGACGGACGCCGGCGTGCACGCGCGAGGACAGGTGGCGCACTTTTACGTCGACGAATCGCTCGGGGACGATTTAAGTCGACGTCAAAAGGCTATGAATGGGATGTTGGCGAAAGATATACGAGTCGAGGCGTTTTGGGAGGCGCATCCGTCGTTTCATTCGAGATTTCACGCGGTGCGAAAGACGTATAGATATTACGTCGACGCGCGCGTCACGGCGAATCCGTTTACGAGAGCGTACGCGCATCAGGTGGGATGGCGACCGTGTGACGTGGATCGATTGCGACGAGCGTGCGCGTGTTTCGTCGGCACGATGGATTACGCCGCGTTTTGTAACGCGTCGAGGGACAAGGCGAAGAATGAAGAGCAAAATACGACGCGAACGATTCATCGATTCGACGTCGTCGACGACGATCCCGCCGACGACGGATTGATTCGTCTCGAGGTCGAGGGCGATGGGTTTTTGTATCGTCAGGTGCGCAACATGGTCGGCGCCGCGCTCGTCGTGGCGAGCGGGAAGCACGATTTGGAGTATTTACGCGCCGTCATCGAGAGTAAGGATCGATCGCGAGCGCCGATGGGCGCGCCGGCGAGAGGTTTATTTCTTCACGAAGTCGTCTATCCCGACCTCGTGTTGCGTCGTCGTCCGAGCGAAGACGACGACGAATCGTAGTAGTCATAGACAAACAACCGTAGGTAGTAGCACACTGTACAAGTACATTCATTCAAACTCTATTACATTCATTAAACTCGGCCCCCTTCACCTTTGGCCCGACGACGGCGCCCGCGTCCCTCGCGAGCGCGCGCTCCTCATCCCTCGCGCGCTGCGCCTTGGCCGAATCCTCGTCCTCCCCTCGATCTAACATCTCTTGCACCCACCTTCCGACGACGTTGTGTCGCCCCCCCGTGGCGAGATGACACGCGTAGTGCGCGTGTAAACACTTCACCTGTCCCGGGACGTATCCGCCGACGCCGCCGTCCCGCAACGTCTCCACGTGTTCCCCACCCAACCCCTCGCACATCTCTCGCTCCTCATCGCTCAACAGACTCCATCGAAATCTCCCGTACCGCGCGTGTTGCTCCGAGAAGAGCGCTCTCGCGCCGTCGACGTCGTCGTCCGCCGCGCGCTGCAGCCGCCGCACGCCGCCGCCGTGTTCCAACCGCCCCACCCGCCTCGCCGTCTCCCGATCGACGAGCCAAAACACGTTCGGCCACGGCGACGGCGCGTCGTTCGCGCGTCCGCGTCCTCGCCACTTTCGAGCGCGAAGCGAGCGCTCGAGCGCGCGCGGGGACGGGTCGTGGAGACGCTGTGCGCGAAGTGGGTGACAGAGCAACACGCGCGGCGCGCCGGTGGCCTCGTCGCGCGACGCCACGCCGAGCACGCGCACGCCCGGGTCGAGTCGTTTTACCCCGGGCGTTTCCGCGAGGTACGACGCGTCCGCGCGCGTGTACGGCGTGAGCGCGGGCGCGTATTCATCATCATCAGCCTCGAGCGCCATTGTCTGACGCATTCATCATTCATTCGAGCGCGCGCCCATCGGGTGTCGACGCCGCGCGACGCGTCGAGATGCGAGAGAAAACGCGCCCGCAATCGCGTCGCAACCTTTTCTCGCGCGCACTTCTCGCGCTGTGCGTCGCGTCGCCCGCGAGCGCGATGGGCGCGTCGACGACGACCAGGCGACGATTTTTTGAAAAGTCATTCGCGGACGCCTCGCGGACGCCCCCGCGCGTGCGCGCCGTCGAACCGTCGCTCGTGCACGTCGCGGGAGGGGCGTCGGTCGTCGTCTCGGGCGCTGGGTTCGATGGGCGAGAGGTTGAGTGTCTCTTCGCGCACCAACGCGCCGGCGCGGGAAAAATCGCGCGCGCGACGACGTCGGGCTCAAACGCGAACGCGGCGCGCATCGCGTGCGAGACGCCGTCGTTCGTCGAACACGGCGTTGAACTCGGAGAGTACGCGCAGGTGTTCGCGAGAAACGGCGCGTCGGGGGCGTGGAGCGGGACGATTGGGAATTTTCAGTATCAGAGCGAGACGCGCGCGCGAAACACCTTCGCGACGCTTCGTCTAGACGGGAGCGCGCCGGGGTGTTACGGGTGTTTCGCGAGCTCGGTCGCCGTGGGGAGTCGCGCGAGGGAAACGTGGACGGTGGTGAGCGACGGGGGCGCGAGCGCGGGACCGATGGATGGTGGGACGACGGTTCGCGTCGCGGCAAAAAATCTCGCCGACGGTTCGCCGGGAACGTTTTACCCCGGGAACAAATTCGCGTGCGGCGTGTTTTGCGCGAGCGCGTCGGGCGGTGGTTGGAAATTCGCGAGCGGAACGGCGCGATGGTTGGCGTACGACCTCGCCGAGTGCGAGACGCCGCCGTGGCCGGGCTCGGGCGCCGACGCGACGACGTGTCTGTTGCGCTTTTCCAACGACGGGACGACGTACGACGATTTAGTCGCCACGGGCGGGGACGGCGACGGCACCGGCGCGGGCGTCATGGCGAACGCCGCCAAGGTGGACTACGCGTACGCGTCGCTCGTGCCGACGGTGACGACGATTTCCACCGTCGGCTTGAAGACGCCGGCGACGAGTCGGTACGCCGCGCGGGGACGCGTCGCCGGCGGGACGGAAATCGTCGTCGTGGGAACCAATTTCTTACCGAGCTCGCGTTTGGCGTGCGCGTTCGTCGACGACGCGCACGGCACCGTCATCGTCCGAGCGACGTACGTGAGTTCGACGGAGATTCGGTGCGTCTCGCCGTCGCGTCTCGACGTCGTCGATCCCGACGTCGACGAGACGGATTACGGCACCGGCGCGCCGTGCGTCGTCTCGCGACTTCGCGCGTCCAACACCGAGGTCAACGCGCGGGTGAATTCATGGAGCGCCGACGGTACCGACGACGCGACCGCGTTTCACTTTTGCGATTTATACGTCTCCACGAGCGGTGGCTCCATCTCGCGCGCCGACGGGTCGTCGACGCGACCGTTCGCGAGAATTCAAGACGCTTTCGACGTCGCGCGCGAGAACGACGTCGTCCGCATCGACCCGGGCGTCTACGCGGGCGACGGAAACGTGCGATTGATTCCACCGCGATCGGACGGCGTGCGCGTCGCCGCGACGAAGGACGTCATCATCGATTGCGAAGACGAACACCCGCTCTTCGCGGTCGGCGACGCCGACCGTCCGCTCGGAAACGCCGCCACGACGAGGTGCGGCTCGAGCGCGGATAAGGCGTCGAATGAATTCACTGAGACGTGCGAGGCGTTCGGCGATGGCGGTGGTACGCTCGCGTGTCGACGCTACGATTTAGCTTAGTTTAGTTTAGTTTCTACCTAGTCTACGTCAACCACGCTCTCGTCCTTCGCGGCCGCGCGCGACGTCTCGCCGCGTCGCTTCCCGTCGCGACACGCGGGCTCCTTCTGAAACTCGAGCATCGCCGAGACGTTTGCGAAACATCCGGCGACGTACGCGTCCATACGCAAATGATTGTGTCGCTCAGCCTGAAACGGAATCTCGCACTCGGTCGCCGCGCCCTCGATGCCCAACAACGCGAAGGACACCGCGGCGACGGCGGGAATCGTGCCGTACCCCCACCGATTGACGAAGACGAACGGCATGGATATCAAATAGAGACACAAAAACGTCCGCAGGTGCACGACGTAAATCTCCGGCACCTTGGTCGCCCGCAAACGCTCCAACGCGCCCTCCTGGAGCGCCAAAAACGCCAACTGTCCGTGCAACTCTTCTCTCAACGACGCGTCTCTTATATTTGAACCTCCGAACAACCGTCGCACCGCGCGTCGACACATCGAGATGCAAAACAACGGCGGATGTTCCGCGTTCATCACCGAGTCCCTGTCCTCGTCGCTCAAAATCCCCACCGTCTCGTCCCGCTCGACGACGCGTTCGCCTCGCAAAAACGCCTTGCTCGCCGACGCGAACGCGCACGCCCACGCCACGCAATCGTCCACCGCGGACTCGTCGCCCCCATCGCGTCCATAAATCAACGTCACGTCGACGAAATCACGCACACCCGCGACGATGGCCCCGAACGCGGCGCGACAACTCCACCACCGCAACGCCGCGCGAGACAATCGAAACACCAATAAAAATCCCATGGCGCTAAACGTCAACGCGTACGCCCCGTCCAGCGCGCGCGCCTCGGTGACGTCATCACTCAACACCGCCGTTCGCGCCAAGACCGTCCAGACGATTGAGACGACGTTGACGAGCGCCAGAGGGGCGATGAAGACGTCGAGCGCGCGCGCGCGCGCGTCGCACGAACACGCCGTGCGCGCCCAACTCGTGGAATCGTAATCGGGTTGATGAGACGCCCCTCTCGCGAGAACGGCGCGACGCGCGCGCACGTTCACGGGATCGTTCATCGTCTCTCGCAACCGCGTCGTCGACATCGTCGACATCGATCGCGCGATGACGTCGACGAGTGGGACGTCGACGCGCGTCACCGTGAATTGAATGTGAATGCATCATCCATCGCCCCATCCATCGACGGATATCTTTTACTAGACGGACACTTGATACGTATACGACACGTTTTGATACCTACCTAAAAATAATACCTACACGGTCGTTCTACAAATGGGGCGTTTCGGAAAGACGACCCGTCGTCCCGAGAAACGCCTCGGATCCGCGCGGTCGTCGCGGTCATCGGACGGATGATCTGTATTGTACCCACCCAAATTAAAAATAAAAATAAAACTCGCAATGTCCTGTACGGGCTTCGATCCCGTGGCTTCAGCGTCACTCGCACGTGCTCGGCCCAACGTATCGCATTCGGGACATATAATATATGGAACATACAGTTCATACATATAAGCACTGCACTCTAACCAGCTGAGTTAACAGGACGACCATTCGAGACGACTGGTAGTGAATCGTCGAGACTCTTGATTCAGGACTCGTCGCTGTCATGCGTAAGGGTGTAGGGTTGTGTATGGTGGTGCAAATATTATGGGTGCGTACCACCGTCACATCCAACGGATGAGGATTGGATTGGATGTCGATTGCGCGACGGACGCGGGAATCGAGCGCGTCGCCTTCGACAGAGACGATGGTGTACGTCATCGCGCGAACGCCCGAGGACGACGCGTGCGTGTTCGCGTGTGGTGTTCCCGTGAATTGTGATTTTCGCGAAGATGGCGACGAAAAATCGGTGGATTTCATCGACGAAGTGGTCGATAATCTCCGCGCCAACGTCCTGTGTCGACGATTCCCGGTCTCCACCGCGCGCGAACGTCTCACGGTGTATCTCACCGCGTTCGCGAGCGATCTCTTGTACCTGTGCGCGCGCGATCCCGAGATGGAGACGGCGACGAAGGCGGCGAGCAAGGCGGCGGCGGTGGCCGCGCGGGACGACTTCGACGGCGGACGCGGGACGACGAACGCGCCGACGAGCGCGGAGGAGGGAGAGACGTTTCGACGATTCGCGAGGAGGTGTCGAGAGACGTTGGCGAGGCGGTTGGTGGCGCGGTGTTACGCGAGAGAGACGGGAGAGAGGGATAAGTTTTGGACGGCGTTCGCGCGGCGGCGATTTTTAAACAGACCGCCGCCGACGGCGTAGCGAAGCCGCGGCGGTACGGTAGGGGTGGTCGATCGGTATTACAAGTCCGTGGTGGAAGCATTCGTATGTGTGGTCGTAGTGTAGTGATGATAGCTTTTTTCTTTCGATCATTCGTCGAGGCGAAACAAACCCTCCTCCGCGACGCCGCCGCCGTCGACGCGTCTCGCTTGTCTGAGCGCGAGCGCCTCCTCCTCTCGCACCATGCGAATAAATTCAGCCTGTTGTTTCAATCTCTCGGCGCGATCGATATCGTGCTGATCTCGGTGCGTCTCGGTGCGTCTCGGTGCGTCTCGGTGCGTCTCGGCGGTGCGAAGCCATTCGTGCGCGAGCGCCTGTTCGGCGCTCAGACGTTCGTTCGGATCCGTCTCCAATAAACCGGCGACGAGCGATTTCGCGGGATTACTGATGAAATCCCACACCCCGGGTTCGAGGTGGTAGATGCCGTTTCGTATGTTTTGATAGAGCACGCTCTCGTCCTCGTCGTCGAAGGGCGAGTACCCGCTCAACAACGCGAAGAGGATGACGCCGACGCTCCACATGTCGCACGCCGTCGAGTAACACTCGTCCTCATTCTTACTCGTCTCGAGTTCTAAAATTTCCGGCGCAATGTACAACGGAGACCCACAGATCGTGCGCAACGTCTGACCCTCGGGCTTGAACCTCGCCAGACCGAAATCAATCAACTTGACGAGCGGCCCGGCGCCGGCGTCGCTCAACAAAATATTTTCAAGCTTTAAATCTCTGTGCACGATATTTCTCGCGTGCATGTGCGCCACCGCGCTCAACACCTGTCGTATGACGCTCTTCGCCTCGTCCTCCGTGAACGACCCGGCTCGACTCACCCTGTCGAGCAATTCCCCGCCCGTGACGAGCTCGCACACCATGAAGACGTTTCGCTCCGTCACGTACGTCGCGTACAGCTCCACCACGTTTTCGTGTCTCACCTGGCTCAGCACCGCCACCTCCCGATCGAACGATCGATCGGTGGGCGCGTATTTAGACTTATCCACCACCTTTATCGCCACCTCCGCGCCCGTTCGTCGGTCTCTCGCGCGCGCCACCGTGCTGAATCCGCCCGTCCCTATTTTCTCCAGCACCTCGTACGCGTCGGTGATCTCCTTCACGCTCGACACCCGTCGCACCGTGGGCGACGATCGCGCGTTCTCGTCGCGATTCTGCATGACGAGAACGAGGAAGACGACGACACACGATCCTCGGACGCGCAATCAATCAATCAATCGATTACGAAGATAAATGAATGAATCACCGCGTCGCCTGACGTCGCCTGACGTCGCGACGCCGTCGTCGTCGTCGTCGACGCCGCGACGCGATGCAAACGACCCCTTCTCACGCGACGCGCGCCTCGTCCGTCGTCCGAGCGCCTCGCACGGCGCGGTGTGTCGATGGGCGTCGTCATCACCTCTGGGCTCGATTTTCTCTCCCTCACCTCGGGGACGCGCTCGAACGCGCGCGTCAAAGCGTCGCGCGCGATATGGCGGTCGACGCCGTCGAGGCGGCGGCGCACGCGCACGCGGTGGTGACGGTGTTCCATTTCATCGCGTATTCGTGCGCGGGCGTCGCGTTCGGGTTCGCGGTGTTTGTGAATGTGTACGTTTTGGTGGCGTTGGATGATTTACAGAGCGACTTTGTCAACCCGCACGACGCGACGAGGAAGATTAATCGATTGATCGCGTGGGAGATCGCGTCGCACGCGTGTGGGTGCGCGTTCATGCTCGTCAGTGGGCACTGGGTGATGGTGTTGGCGAACGGTCCGTTGGCGTATTACCATTACGTCGGGTGCGTCGAATCGAACGCGCGTCGTCGTCGTCGTCGTCGAATCATTCTTTCCTTCTCTCGTCGCGAAAGGTTCGTCGTGCGGACGAATGACTGACTGACCGTCTTCTGTCTGTGCGTTCGCACCTACAGGTGGAAGGAGAAACGTATGCTCATGGACGTGACGGAGATTTTCAACCGCGCCGACGCCGAGAAACGCGCGCGAACGTACAAGCTCGCGTTTTTAGGATTCGTCGAGTTGATCACGGCGTACAAAATCACCTACGCCGCCGTGCACGCGCTGATGACGACCGCGGGGAGAGAGGCGTTGGCCAAGGTGCTTCGCGAGGCGGCGCACACGCCGATGTATCACATGTTTTGACTACACTCGCTTATTTTTTTCCTTTGCGTCTTCCTTAAAAAAGTATACGAGCGTCGTCCTAGCCACCACCCGTCGATTCGACCGCTCGCGCGCGCGCGCTCTACGCTCTACTTGCCAGCCGTCGGATCGTCTCGCGTCTTGATCAACCCGTACACGCTGCTAAACGCCAAAAACCCACCCGTGAACGGCGTGAAAAACGGGTACAACTTTTCGCTCACAAAGGCGTCCACGCCCTCCGGAAACTTCCCGAACGAATCCAATCCCAACACGATTCCCATGACGAAGATGACACAGATGTAATAAAATAAAAATTTCACGTACGCCTCCTCGCTCTCCTGCGACAGCGTCTTCTCCGTCTTTCCGAGGTACGAGTCCACCGCCGGCGAGCGCACGTCAACCTTGGCGCGTCTCGTCGTCGAGCGGTCGCGCTTGCGCTTGGATTTCGATCTCGGTTCGAACGCGAACTCGTCCGCGGACGAAGAGGACGAGGAGGAGGACGACGGCGTCGCGGCGTCGGCGTCGTCCTCGGTGGACGACCGCGCGCGAACGGACGACGCGCGCGCGGTGAAAACCACGGTCGGGGCGCGAGCGACGTCGACGGAACGCGTCGGCGTCGGCGTCGGCGTCGAGCGTCGCGCGACGGCGGCGCGAAGAGCGACGGAAGACGCGGCGAGCGTCGTGGGAACGGCCATGTCGAGCGAGCGACGAGCGAGGCGTCGAACGAGGTCGCGCGCGACGACGACGGTGGGCGATGATCGCGCGCTGTGGTCTATCCACACTATAGTAGTCATGTTCGGATATACGACTCGTATTCTATAAGGTAACTGTACCATGAAAGAATGGTTAAAATATATACCAATGCATTCTCGGAATTTCAACACGTATTGAGCTCACTCATAAATCTATCTATATACTACTAAAACCGAGCCCACCGCCCGCGAGAGGTCGGTCGGCGCGCCTCCGCGACGCGCGCGCCAGACGCCCCCTCGCGCGTCGCGCGTCCTCGTCCCGAACGCGCGCGCCGAACGACGCCTCGCGCGCGCTTCTCCGCGTCCGCGCCTGTCTCGCGCGCGTCTCCGCGTCGACGGTCGCGCGCGCGGTCGCTCGGTTTCAAAAACAAACCGCGAGCGCCCGCGAGAGAGAGAAAGCGCGCGACGCCGTCTCTCGCCGTCTCTCGCCGTCTCTCGCCGTCTCTCGCCGTCTCCTCTCGCGTCACCCTCTCTCGCGCCGCTCGCCATGTCGACGGTGATCGAGACGACGCCTCTGGGCGACGTCGAGGCGGAGACGGAGGCGAGTCGCGCGCGCGCCGCGAGAGACGCCGAAGAGCGCCGCGAGAGACGCGCGCTCGAAGCCTCCAGACGCAAAGAAACGCGCGAGACGTGCGAACGATTGCTCACATTCTTACGTGTCGTCGCAACGGAAAGTGGTCGAGCGCGGGAGACGGAGACGTTCGGTGACGGGAACGAGGGGTTGGCGCACCGAGGTCGTTTGCTCAAACTGCGCGTGCGCGTGGCGAGGGTGCGCATGCAACCGAAACGCGCGAGACGACCGGCGAGTCGCGTTCGAGAGAATGGGGACGTGCGAGATGACGGTGGATTGCGACGGCAGCGGAGTCTGGCGGAGATGGCGACGAGGAACGCGGCAAGATTGGCGGGACGGGACCGCGGCGACGGCGAGGCGCCGTCGCCGACGCCGAGCGGGTACGGAAGCGATCGATCGTTTGGAACGACGACGTACAGCGAGGGTGAGACATCGAGTCGATTGGAAGATCTCTTGGCACTCTTGGCGCACGCGCCGTACGAACACGAGAGTTTAGAGGACGGTGGTCGACCGAGAGGATGGACGGGGAGCGGGAGCACGATGTCGCGGACGGGGGTGATTCGCGTCGGCGTCGATCACCAGGCGCGCGTCGAGGCGACGACGGACGCGACGTTCGCGCGCGGAACGATGGACGCGAGAGAGGAGAGGTATCTCGGAACGATGGCGTGGCCGACGACGAACGTCGTGAAGGCGTCGTCGTCGTTGCCGGTTCGCGTGGGGAAGCGTCCGTCGGCGCTTCGAGGGACGAAATCGTCGACGCTGCCCGAGGTTGACGTCGAGGCAAAGGAGGAAAAGGAGGACGTCAAAACAGAGAAGAAGGAAACCGCCGATGAAGACGACAAGGATGACGACGAAGACGACGCGACGACGGAGCGAAGACCACTCGTGTCCGAGGAAGACATCGCGGCGTCGAGACGCGCACTCGAGGAAAACCTTCGACGCGCCGGCGTCGGAGAGTCTCTGTTGGGTTTAGCCACCATCGGCGCCGCGGGTTCGAGCGCGCGTTGGAACGAGGAGGAAAAGACGACGTTCGCCGAACACGTCAACAAGTATTGCGACGATTTGTTTAGACTTTGCGTGAAATTACCCGACAAGACGATGCGAGACGTCGTCGACTACTACTACAACGTTTGGCAGGTGGGATATAAAAACCACGGTCGCGTCGACGTTGAGGGCGCGGAGGAACCCGCGCACGGCGTGCGAGGGGTCGGTCGAGGACGCGGACGACCTCGAGGCGCGGCGCCTAAGTTTACGAGCGAACAGGTTCGACGCGAGAGAGATGACAAGTCGATTCAAAACTTTGTGGATTGGATTCGAGGCGTGGCGATGAATACGAAGCGCGCCATGTTGAACGTGCACCGCGCGCCGACGACGGCGAGGTTTAAGGGACACATGATGACGCGGTGGCGAAGCGTCGCGTTCGATTCTTCCGACGGCGCCAAGGAGTATCTCAAGGATTTGACTCGCCGCATGCACGCCGCCAAGTTTACGCCCGAGGAGCGAGAAGTGGCGGCGAAGATGAAGGCGGCGGCGAGAGGCCCGGGACGTCCACCGAAGAGCGCGGCACATGCGGCGGAGAAACGCGCCGCCGCCGCGCCGCCCGCGGCTAAGGATTCCGAAGACGCCACGGCGCCCGCGACTACTGTGGTGAAACGCGGTAAAAAGGCCAAGACACGGGATTCCGGCGAGAATGTGGCGAACGCAGAGAACGAAAAAAAGAAACTGACGGGCAAGCGAACCGCGAACGCGAAGAAACGCGCGAGCAATGGATTGAAAACGAAGGATCGCAATTTTATCCTGTAATTACAAACAAACGCAATGGTAGATAGAATTTACAGAGCGCCGCGGAGGGCGGGCGTCCGAGAGGAATCGCCCCTCGGTGTCTATTGAATCGGTGCGAGAATGGTTGTTTTTCAGCGATGATCAGAGACGTCATTCTTGACGGTGACCGTGACCTCTCCGAGCATGTCAAAGCCGTCCTCGTCGAAGCGATCGCGAACGGCGATGCGACCGGCTTCGCGCATTCCGGAGAGGAACGCGCCGTGAAGCGTCGCCGGGTACTGACACGTCGTCGCCTCGCCGGCAAAGTAGATGTTACCGGCCGGTTTCGCGAGCTCCTCGTAATCTTCGGGCGTCGTCGTCGTCGAGCACGAGCTGTACGAACCGTACGTGTGCTCGTCTCGATACCACGCCGTGACGTGTCCAGAGACGGGATCGGGCACTTTGACGCTGCGTTTCTCGTACGCGCTTCGCAGGTACCTAACAAGATCATCGATGACATCGGCTTCATCGAGTTTTTCGACCTCGATCGCGGCGTCCCCGGCGCACAGCGCGAGCAAGGAATTATCGTCGCGGCTGTACGAATAAATCAAAAAATATCGTCCTCGGTCCGCCGTCTGATGCTGCACGAAACCAAACGTGTCGCCGTCTTCGTCCCAAAATTTCGTGGGAAACACGAGGACGACTTTGTTGAGCGTACCAAAATTGATGTTCTCGATCGCTTGGAGCTTGCGATGGGGCAACGCCGGGACAAAGTGAATGATTTCCTTCTTTAACACGCCCAGAGGAACGGTGACGACGCAACAGTCCGCCATGATGTCCACCTTGTCGCCGCAGTGCACGATGACGCCTCGCGTGCCGAGCGCGCCGACGTCCGTCACCCCGGTCACGGCGTGTTCGTACCAGACGGTGACGTTTTTCGCCAACGAGTCGATGAATTGTCCGTTTCCGCCCGAGACGACGATGTGGTTCCCGGTGAAATCAAACTCGTCGTCCTGATCCCAATGGAGCAGCGAGAGATCTCGAATCTTGGCCGCGTTGGCAAACTCTAGATTAGCAATGTGCCAGTTGAATAAATCCTTGCTCGGACCTCGCTTGTCGCTCGACATTTTTTCGAGCTCTTTGTTGATGCGATTTTCGAGCTCATCCCCCAGAGACTTCCCGCTCGCCACGCTCGGAGGAAGCGCGGCGCGATGCACGGCGATCGCCTCGAGTATTTGATTGAATTTTTTCTCGACTAATTGGTCGAGATCATCGTCGATCGGCGAACCGTCGGGTTGGAACAACGGACACACCGAACGAATGACGTGCGGTTTGAGCTTGAGTTGCTTGGCGAGAACACACATCGGATTCCCGTTGCTTCCGCTCAGAATGCTCGCTCCGAGGTCAACCTTGGCCATCGTCGACGTCGACGTCGACGCAAACTCCTCCGTGCGCACGCGTCCGCCCGGACAATCTCTTGACTCCACCACCACGACATCGTGGCCGAGATTTTGCAAGTGCTTCGCCACGGCTAATCCGGCGGCGCCGGCGCCGACGACGACGACGGAGAGTTTCCGCTCGCCGCGCGTCGGTCTCTTGAACTCATCGAACGCGCTCTCCGTCGCCCCGCCGGTGGTTCTCATCATCGTTCCGAAATTAATGTACCCATACATCGTGAGGTACGCGTGCACTTGCACGGCGAGATTGTGAAATTTCTTCTTGAATAACGCCGCCGCCGCGTTGGCGGTGAGATACTCGCGCGGTTTTTGTCGCCACGTCACGATGAGCGCGTTTCTCACGGCGATAAAATCTTCGTCTCTGTGCGTCTCGCCCGGCGGCATGAATCGTCGCTCGTCCTTCGTGAGCGAATCCATGTCCAGACTCAACTCGGCAGCCATCTCTAAATCCGCCAAATCCCCGGGACTCATCTTTCGAATAGCCTCCTCGCCCGACGCCTCCTCGCGTAGTTCGTTCGCCTCCCTCGCCTTTGTCGATTCTTTCCGTCGCCGACGTCCTTTTCCTCCTTCCCGATCATCACCACCCGCGTTCGCGTTCGCGTTCGCGTTCGCGTTCGCGTTCGCGTTCGACCCGCCGACTTTCGCCTCCTTGGACAGACTCGACAGTTCCGACGACCGATGACCCCCGACGCCATCCCCACCCGCGCGCGTCCCTTCCACCGCCTCGAGCGCGTCCCTTACCTTTTCACAGTCCTCCGCAGCTACCTCTTCGCCGTCGTCGTCGTCGTCTCTCGCCGTCGACGCCGCCGCGAACGTTCGCTCGAGCGTCCCCGGTTCCCTCGCGGCGTCCTCGTCCTCGTCTTCGTCCTCTTCCTCTCCTGAACTCCCCGATTCTTTCCCACGATCGGCGGACACGAAACTATCGCTCTCACTCTCGCTCTCGCGCTCCGTCTCCTCGTCCTCGGCGTCCTTCTCGCTCGCGCTCGCCTCCGCGTCCCGTCGGCGTCTCTTCGCCTCCGCCTCCTCCTCTCGAGGTCTCCTCGCCGTCGCTTTCCCGAGCACCCGTCGCAGGAGCGCACCGACGCCCATGACGAGAGACGTCGAGCGCGTTCGCTCGTCCGTCCGTTCGCTCGTTCGCTCGTTCGCTCACCGCGCGTCGTCGTCGTCGTGGGCACGAGATTGAAAATGTCACAACGACCGACCGGTGATGTGATGCGATGCGATGCGCGCCGATCGACCCCGCGCGCGCCCGCGCGATGGACACCGATCGACCGTTCACTGAATCGACGCCGCGTCCGACGCTCGATCGCGTCCGACGCTCGATCGCGACGCCGAGTGATGGACGCGCGCGCGATCGACGCGGGACGTTCGTTCGAGATCGATCGAATGAACGTTTTACTATTAGATGGTGTTTTGGGTGTCTATAGTATGGAAACGTGATGCCGGTCCCGTGTGGAGATCTCTTTCGTAGTGAAGACTACTTTTAGTCTAATAAAATATGGGTTTGCTTTACTTTTGGAACGCGCGCGAAGACGCCGCCGAGCGCGCCGACGCCCGTTCGCCGCGCGCGAAGACGTAGACGACGACGCGACGCGCGCGGTGTGCGCGCGCGCCGATCGATCGATCGAAGGATTACGATTCGGTCGTTCGGTGCGCGTGACGGAGACGCGGGGGACGGAGACGCGTAGGAGAGGGCTTGGACCCGAATCTCTTCGCGAAGGTTCGCGTCGGGGGAGGATGACGTTTAAGATTTTCGTCGGTGGCGCGCGCGTGGACTCGAACGCGGTGTTATCGAACGCGTGGAATTCTTCCGCGGTACGTGCGCGGTGACGCGAGGAACGCGGGGGGTCGCGAGGTGGATGGGCGTCGCGTTCATCCATCCCTACGCGCTCGTTTTTTCAAATTTCCTTTGCTGAGAAACGCGTTTCGGTCGACTGACGACGACGGTGACGGTGACGGACGGTGTGCGAACGCAGGATGGACGACAGAGCGTGAAACGAAACCACGCGTCTGAGGAGTGCGCGACCGGGGAGGAGACGACGGGATGGAGCGTGGGATTACACCCGGCGGACGTCAACGCCGCGCGCGAGACGGCGGACGGAGGAGGGGGCGCTCCGGCGAGGAAACGCGCGATGCGGTGAGACACGCGAGGAACGCGATGCGCGTGTGTATTGTTTTAACGAGACGAGACGAGGATGTGTAACAAAAGAACGTGATGATTGATGCGTACAACATTCTATTTATATATTCGCGCGCGCCGGACCCAAGGCGACGTCGGCCCACGCCGCCAAGACGGATTCGGACCCGTACCACGACCTCCCGTTCGCGTCGTCCGCGCCGAGCGGGGTGTGATACACCCCGTCCAAGACGATGTGCGTCGCGCCGTCCATCAACGCCGTCTCCACGGGCGTGATACCGTCCCCATCGACGTCGGCGCGGCCGCACACTTGTTTATACCCAAACCCGGCGACGAACCCGCCGACGTCCCCGACCGTCGTCACCGCGCTCGTCCCTCTCGCGTACGTCCCCGCCACGCACGTCACTTCGATGTTCGCCTCGTCTCTCAACGCCTCGGCGCTTCGACACCGTTCGTGCACGTGCGTCAAAATCCCGCGCGTCTGGTCGACGACGCCCGGCGCGTCTCTCGGCGTCGGTTTCATCGGCGATCCCAGCGTCACCAATCCCCCGATCGCCTTCACGCTCTCCTCGCTCGCGTATTCATCTATAAACACTCTCGCCAACCATCCACCGGCGCTGTGAGCGACGAGGACGACGTCCGCGGTGGGATTCGTCCTCTTCGCGTCTCGCGTCGCCTCTTCGCACGCCGCCAGGTACCAATCCACCGTCGGTCTCGGTCGTAAACACCCTCGCCAGTACGCCGGCGTCGCCGCGCCGGCGGCGTTGCGCAACCAATCGATGCGTTTCACCGAGGCGACGGACGTCGCGTGGCCTCGACGCGCGAGCGCGTCGACGAGGTGAATGTAATCATCGCTCGCGTTTCCGAGTCCCGGTAAGATGACGACGGACGGCGGCGGCGGTCCTGTGCGCGTCGACGACGTCGGTGTGGACGACGCGCGGACGGTGCGCGAGGATGCGCGCGCGTGGGGGTGCGCGGACGCGCGGACGCACGGTGAGGCGCGCATGTGTGAGGGTGTCCCGGAGAACTTTTCTGGATAAAGAATGAAACGCTTCATCGCATAAATGAATTAATATGGTACGTCTACGCGCGCGTGAGGGCGTCGATCGCGTCGCATCACGCATCACTCATCTTTTTCTTCGTTTTTGTCGTCGGTGACGCGCGCGCGACGGCGAACAAAGGCGAAACGATCGTGTTCGGCGCTCACGGCGACGCCGACGCCGACCCCTCGCGCGTCCCCGGCGCGCGCGCGACCCTCGTAATACAGACGCACGCGATCGCCAGCCATGGGCACGGCGTAGGGACGACCGACGCCGCCTTGGTCCCACGACCCGGGTTCGCCCGCGGTGAGCACGGGGGCGTTCGGTCGAGTCCAGACGAATCCGTCCTCGGACGTCGCGAGGGCGATGGAGGCGACGCCGGGATTGGCGGATGAATACGCCTCGTAAAACATGATGAATTCCTTCTTTCCAAGACGCACGACGCACGGTGACGCCACGCCGGCGTCATCGAACGATCCGCTCGGTCCCGGGCCGAACACACCTCGCGCACCGCGCTTGGCGTACACGAATCCGTCGCGCGTCGTCGCCACCCCCACCGACGACCGTCCCGTCTCCGCGTCCACTGATCCGTAATACACCCGTATATCGTTCGGTCCCGCGAGTAACACCTTTGGATCTCTCACCCCAGACGCGTCCCACTCGTTCGGTTCACCGAGGTCGAACAACGCCCCGGTGTGATGCTCGCCCTCGACGCGCGCCCAATTTCGTCCGTCTTGCGACAGACACAACCCCGGCCTCGTCGTCGCCGTCCACTCATCGTCCTTCTCCGATTCCGATCCCGACGAGTGATCGTATCCGTGATAAAACATCCAATACACCGATCCACCCGAGATTGAATCGCTCGAGATCAACTGTACGTCCCCCACGACGACCCCTCGCGTATCGAAACACCACCAGTCTTCGTCGTTTCTCGTCAACACGCGTCCAACGTCGGTGCCTTTACTCTCCACGTCGTTTCTGTACGTCTCCGTGTCCCCGTCCGAACGCGTCCAGTGTAAACCATCCGACGACATCGCGAGACCGATGGAATCTTCTCCCGACGAAGACGTCGCCGTGTACCACATCAACCACCGCGTCGCGTCGTCGCCTCGAAACGCCTTCACCACGGGAGAGGAGACGCGAGCGGCGTCGAACGCGTCTCGCTCCGTCGACCCCGTCTCGAACACCGCACCGGGCGACGAAGAGGAAGGTGCGGTGGATGACTCGATCGACGCGCGCGGTGCACGACCCGACGCCCCGCGCGCGCGTTGATGACGACGATGACGATGACGAATGGTGTGTCGAGCCGTCGTCACGAGACCGCGCGTCGCGGACGCGAACGTCGCCGCCATGACGACGCGATGCGACGCGCGCGCGTGCGAGCGGCGGCGCGAGTCTTGGAGGGAGACGCGCGCGGGGACGTCGCGCGGCGTCGTCTGTCGAACGACTCGGCGTCGGAGAGGGACGACCGATGGACGTCAAAGGTAACACAATAGATACCCTTACTAGATACATAGTAGTATATTGTATACCGTATCGTATGATTTTTTAATCTAATAGTATATCTACTTTTCTAAACCCTAGGCACCCTCGAGGTGGCGCCAGACGGCCACCCATTGGGACCGTCTTTTCTCGGTGTATGTCTTATTGATAGTGCATTTGATGACACAATACGTAAATGGAAGGATACATTATATATGTATTCGGACATCCGAACCATGTGACGAGTCCCCGATGTCTATGTCGGACGTGCGACGTGCGGACGGATCCTCGCGCGCGGTGGATGGACGGTGCGCCCCGGAGTCGACGACGCGCCCTCGCGGTTCGTCGAACGACGCCGCGGTTCGGTCGTCGTTTCGTCGTTTCGTCGTTTCGTCGCATCGCATCGCATCGCATCGCATCGGTCGACGCGAGCGAGCGCGCGATCTGCTTTAATTCATCGCATTCTTGGAGCGTCGATCGCTTGGTGTTGAGCCCGAACGCGCGCGCCTCGACGTGTCTGTCCATCGTCGCGGTGCGCGTGAGAGAACCCGCGCGTGGTTTTGCGTGAGAGAGAGCGCGCGCGTCTTTGCGTCGAGGCGTCATGGCGTCGTTCAGCGCGACGGCGAGACAGGCGGCGTCGAGTCTGTCGTCGAGCGATAAGACAAAGGCGACGACGATTCGATTGTTTCAAAAGTCTCTCAAGGATATGATCACGGGGATTCGAGCGAATAAAGACGCGCAGAAGGAGTTTATCAACAAGTGTCTGAGCGATATACGAGCCGAGGTGGTGTCGAGCGATATACGAACCAAGGCGGTGGCGATCGAAAAGGCGACGTATTTACACTCGTTGGGATACTCGATGCACTGGGCGTCGTTTCACGTCGTCGAGTTGATGTCGACGACGAACGTGAAATATAAGCGAGTGGGATATTTGGCGGCGTGTCAATCGTTCGGGGACGACACGGACGTGGTTTTGTTGATTCCGAATCTGTTGAAGAAGGATTTGGCGTCGCCGAATCCCGCCGAGGCGGCGCTCGCCATTTCGTGTTTGGGGAATATCGTGACGCCGGAATTGTCCCAAACCTTGGTCGCGGACGTGTACTCGCTGTTGAATAATCACAAACCCGATCTGCGCAGACGGGCGTGTTTGTGTCTGTATAAGTGCTTCTTGAGGTATCCGGAGGCGTTGCGTCCGTCGTTCGCCCGCCTGACGGAGTGCTTGGACGACGAGGATCAATCCGTCGTCCAAGCCGCGGTGACGGTGCTCTCCGAACTCGCCATGCACAATCCGAAGACGTACTTACCGCTCGCGCCCAAGTTTTACAAGCTTCTCACGTCGAGCTCGTCCAACTGGATGACCATCAAGTTGGTCAAGGTTTTCGGCGCGTTGACGCCGCTCGAGCCGCGACTGGCGAAAAAGTTGGCGGGACCCATTGGAGAAATTCTGGAGACGACCAACGCGAAATCGCTCATGTACGAGTGCGTGCGCACGGTGGTGATGGGGATGACGAGTCAAGAGAAGGTGGTGCGACAGGCGGTGGATAAGCTCAAGGATATGTTGGAGGATCACGACCCGAACATAAAATTTTTGGCGCTCCACGCGTTGACGTTTCTGCTCGATTCTCATCCGCGAATCGTCGCCGAGCACAAGGGTAACATCTTCGAGTGTCTCGATCACGAGGATTCCAACATTCAATACTGCGCATTGAAGATTGTGTGCGGATTGGTGACGAAGAGAACGCTCATCGACACGACGGCGCACTTGATGAACGCGATGGGCAAGGCGGATCAACGCTTCCGCGACGAGCTCGTGTTGAGCGTGGTGAACATTTGCATGGCAGAGCGTTACGCCTTGGTCACGGACTTTGTATGGTACCTCTCCGTCCTCGCCGATCTCATTCGCGTACCGTGCTCGTCTCACGGAGCGCTCATCGGCGAACAAATCATCGACGTGTGCCTGCGCGTCGAAGTGATTCGCGAAGCCGCCGTCGGTATCTTGGCCCCACTCTTGCTCGATATGTCTCTCTTGGAACAATCCAACGTGAACAAGACGGTGCCGGGCGCGCTCAAGGCTGTGGCGTGGGTCATCGGCGAGTACGCGCACTGCGTTGTCGATCACGAAGAGATTCTCGACGCCATGCTCAACCCGGCGGTGAAACAACTTCCGGGGGAAACCCAGGCGGTGTACCTGCAAGCCATCTTCAAGGTGTACGCCAGCGCTGTTCTCGCGTACTCTCAGGGCATTCGTCCGACCGGTGCCGTCGGCGCGCTTCCCGCGCCCGAGGTGGAACCGCTCATCGAGCTCGCCAACGGCGACGCCGAGAGCGGCGACGCCGAGAGCGCGCCCGCGCCTGGAAAACTCGTCCCAGAGTCGGAAGATCTCGTCACTCTTCGCGAAAAGGTGTCGCGCTGCGTCACGCCGTTCACCACGAGCTTCAATCTCGAAGTTCGCGAACGCAGTTGCCAGATGCAACAGATGCTCGCCATCGTCGGCGAAGCCGAGTCATCCAATCCGGGCTCGGGCATCGCCATCATCGAAGCCTTCGCCACCGTGCTCGGAGAAGAGATTCAACCGGTGTCTATCAAGGCGCAGCGTAAGATTGAGATTCCGGACGATTTTGCGAGCGAAGAACCGATGAGCGCCGAGTGGGATTACCTCCTCGCCAGCAGCGACGAAGAGGAGGACGACGAGTACGCGAGCAAGAGGAGCAAAAAGGGCAAGAAGAGCAAGAAGAAGGACAAGGCGTCCAAGGAACTTCGTGACGTTACGGAAATTTTCGGTGCGAAGAAGACCAAGGAACAAATCGCCAAGGAAGAGCGCGAGTCTCGAGAGATGCTCGCCAAGCACAAGGAGAAGATGGGTCAGTATTACCTCGAGGGCGACTCGGCCAACGGCGAAGAGGCTACGCAAAAGTCGAGCAAGACGATCAAAACGCTTCCGGGACCCGAGTCCGCCACCATGCTCGCTCTCGAGAACCGATTGGCGAATCACAACGTGGGACAAGCGGAGAGACCGACCATCAAGGGCGAGAGCGACAGCGACGAGGACGAGGAGGAGCTCGTCGTCGCCGGACCGAGAAAGGGCAAGCACTACGATCCGAAGAACGACTCCATGCGTTTGCACGGCGAGCTCGGCGCTTTCAACCCGCTCAAACCGCTCGATCGTGGCGAACACCTTCCGGCCGTCGAAGCGTATCCTAGATTTGATCCGTACTCCAAGGACGACACGTTCAACGCCTTCGCGCCGCAACAGCACGCCGGCGAGAAAAAGTCCAAGGATAAGAAGAAAAAGTCCAAGGATAAGAAGAAGGACAAGAAGGATAAGCCGGACGACGGCGCCACGAACGGTTCGACCAAGGAGAAAAAGTCCAAAAAGGAGAAGAATGGAGGTAAAGTGAAATCGTCCTCCAAGGACGTCGACGCACTCTCCCAAACCCTCCTCAACGCCGAAGTGTAGGAGGAGGGAGTCTCCGCCCCGCGTCGCTCCGTGTAGGTCTTTACGTGACAAATCTTTGATGTTCTTAGAAGAGTTTGCGACGACGTCCGAGTCGTCGCGTTGCCGTGTAAGATAACAGTGATGAAAAGGTTGCTTTACAAGTTCAAATTAAAAAAAAATGTGTCCCGTCGCCTCCCCCCGCGACTTTGAATTGCATTGATTCCAAAAGTAACGCTCGCGCGCGTCAGAGTGCACCGACCGTTCGTTTGCGACACCTCTCGCGCGAGCACTCATCGTAAACGTCGACGACCGCGCACGCGTCATGGCGGTGACGTGGGCAGACGCGGGAAATCCCAAATCCAAAGTAACGCTCGCCGACGCGCAAGCCTGGGCCGTCGAGTATGGCTTCGTGAAGACGGATGTCCCGAAAGATCGTCCGATCGCCCAGCGCGTGGACATGGTGGCATTTTTTAACGTCTACAACGCCACCGCGTTCTCGACGTTTCGAAAGAAATTCAAAACGCGTCGATTGAAACCACCCAATGAACCTCAGGTGCGACGCCCAGCGAATGCCCGGCGAATCCGTCGCGACTGACCGACGACTCGCCGCTCTTCGTTCGCGCGCGCAGGACGACGAGACGGACGACGAGGAGAGCGATGACGAGGAGTATAGTGATGAAGATATCGCTACGTTTCTATCTGAATATGAAGAGCATAAGGACTACGAAAAGCTCAAATGGCGATACATCCAGCGTCCCGGCGGGCAAGCGGTTCGCCCAGACGCGTACTACGCGTGTTACGGAGCGACGCGACATCTCACAGACGGAGATAACGCGGAGCCCGCACCGGTGTGGCGGGAAGACGGGTCCATCGATTACGGTGGACGCGCGAAATGGGACGCGTGGGACGCGTGCAAAGGCATGACTAAGGAGCGCGCGAAAATCGTCTTCGCCAAGGCGATGCGTCAAGCGCTCGCAAATCCCGCGGAAAACTTTTACTAAGCCTTCCTCGCGAGCGTCCGTTGCTTGGTCGCGACTTGGACGATCTTTTCCTCCACCTGATGTTTCGCGAAAAATAATAAAAAGACGACGTCAGTCACCAGCGCGGGTAATAAAAACGAAAAAGAATGACGACAAAATCGAACGAGACGCACCTTGAGTCCCTTGCGCCGACGAACGGCATCCATGAGTTGTCGTGCGATGTTCGGACCGACGTCGCCGTCTTCACCGTACTCCTCGCGCTCTTCCTCGGTCGTGGGCGTGAAAAATGGATCGACGTCTATTTTCGTCCAGTGACTGAAGACGAGTTGCGCCGTCGAGGCGCCCGAGGTTTGCGCTCGCAGTTGGTCGACGAATCCAAACGCCGACGCCAAGGGAAGGTAGGCGTGTATGATGAATACGCCGGTGCCTTCGCGAATGCTTTCGGAGAGGACGCGCGCGCGACGTTTCCCCAAGACGGCGTATGTGCCTCCGAGCGCGTCGGACGTCGTCGTGATCACCGCCAAGTACATGGCCTCCACGAGACGCGACCCGGCTTTGAGCACAGCTTTTCGAATGGCGTCCCTAACGGTGTTGATGATTTGCCCCGAAATCGGCCCAAACTGATCCTCGCCGTCCCCTTGATCGTCTTCCGGTGGATTTCGCGCGACGTGAAGCGTCATCTGCACCCCAGTCAGGGGTTCATCGCACAGAGGACCGCGATCGGTCGCCATTTGGAATCCCGTGAGCACGCTCCCTTGCACCGAGTTTAAATCGAAATCCTCCGTGCCCTCCTCGTCCGCAGCCTCGACGTCGTACGGTTTTCGTAATCCCAGCGCGACGCCGACGTTGGCTTGACCGAACTCTTTTTCGTCGTCGTCCACGTCCACGGTGTACGTGCCGATGTTTAAAATGTTCGAACCGACGCGTTTCGGACCGAGCGCCCACGCCGAGCGAAACGTCTCCTCGACGACGCCCTCGGGACCTTGTTCCTCATAAGTCGCCGCCTCTCTCAAAGACTTCACCTTGTCCATGAACTCGCTCGCGATGAGTTTATTCTCTTCGCTCTCGACGTCGTGACTCAACAGGAGCACCTTTAAACTCTCCGCGGAATCATCCACCGCTCGCGAGACAAAATCGGGCGTCGGTTTCACCGCGCACGTAATCGTCAAGCGTCCATTCGGCGTCGTCGACGACGCCGTCCCGCTCCCTTCGATGGTCTCTCGAAACGAGATGATCGGCGGTGACACTCGGATGGGAACCTTGGCGAATCGTTCGCGCAAATCCGCGACGCACCGCTCGAGATGTACCTCTCCCGCCGCCGCCACGACGTGTTCGCCCGTCTCTGTCAGACTCACCTCGACGAACGCGTCGGCTCGATTCAACAACCGTAAACCTTCGATCAGGGCGTCCATATCGCTCACGTTTTCCGGTTCGACCGCCACTTTCACGATGGCCGCCGCCTGAAACATCATCTCCCCGAACGGTGGACACTCCAATGACGACGAGAGCGTCGCCGACTTTAAGATGGAACGCTCCAATCCTCCGATGGCGAGCAAGTTTCCCGCCGGGACTCGGTCCACCTTGAACATTCCCTGACCCATCATGAGGTACAGATCGCTCAGCACCACCTCCTCGATCTCGTTCGCGTCGTGATCGCTCGGATCGTGCGTCGAATTCAGCACGTAGAGCCTATCGCCCTTGCGCACCGTTCCGGAAAAGACGCGCGCAAAGGCGAGAAATTTCGAATCCCCCGGCGCGCCCGGTTCCGACAGCGCTCCCTGCACGTGACTCTTCGGTATCGCCATCATCTTACTCACGAAAACAATCGTCGGCGCGTCGTCGCTCGACGAACACGCCGCGACCGCGCGTCTCGCGTCGTCCACGCCGCTCGGACGAGGTCCTCGAAGCGCCGGAACGGGAAAGACGCGCGCGAGTCGCTTGGCCGCCGCCTCCACCGGACTCGGTAAACACTGCGCCACCATCTCTAACACACACTGTGACATCGGTAACCACGCGCGCATGACGCTCTGAAGCGCGGCTCGTCGATCGGGATTGTTTAATTCCTTCTCCGTGACGTCCACTTTCAACGCGCGCGCGAGGTCGGCGAGCGTTCGCTCGACGTCTTCGCCGTTTTTTTCTCGTTCGGCGACGTCGTACAGTTTCCAAATCGGATCTAATATGCACTGCACGAACAGAGGTTTGAGCTTACCCTTGGCCACTTTTCGACTAACGATGCGTCGCATCCTCGGATGGTAGTACCAATCCCCGGAGAGCGCCCTGAATAGAGAACTCTTTGAACACCCGAGCTTTTCGGCGTAGACGTCGACGAAGAGGTCGGGACGAAACGCCCACCCGTCGATGGCGCTTCCAAACGCGACGTTCCCTCTCGCGATGTTAAACACCTCCGCGTCTTCATCTTCATCGTCTTCGACGTCGTCCAGGTAATCCACCGTCGTCGTGCCGCCGTCCTCGTCCTCGTCGTCGCCGCCTCGTCCGCCTCGTTCCTCGGCGGCGTCGAAGGCGGTGAGAAAGGTGTCCGCCTGCGAGATGAATTTTTCACTCTCAAACGCGCTCATCAACCCATTCACCTCGTGCAACAGCATACGCACTCGCTCGTACGCCTCTCTCGTGTCGTATCCCAACTCCACGATCAATCGATCGAGTTTATTAAACACCAAACACGGCTTGAGTCGTTCCTCCCACGCCTGTCGCAACACGGCGTGCGTCTGCACGCACACCCCCTCGACGACGTCCACCACCACCACGCACCCATCCGATAATCGCGCCGCCGTCGATACTTCGCTACAGAAATCCACGTGTCCCGGTGAATCGATCAGCGTCATCAACACCGGCTCCCGCGACGCCGAAGTCTCGCCGCGTTCGCCCGCGGTTCGCGTCCTCCCCGTCGGCGTGTACAACAGAGAGATCCCCGCGCTCTTCATCGTGATCCCTCGTCGCTGTTCATCCTCGAGATAATCCATGAACCGCAACGTCCCCGCCTGTTTCCTCGAGATGAACCCGTTGTGCGCGATGAGACAATCGCTCAGCGTCGTCTTCCCGTGATCGACGTGCGCGAGCACGCACATGTTTCGCACGTTCGACCCATCGCCGCGCTGTAACGACGCCAAACGCTCGATCGCGCGCTCCATGACGACGACGCGACCGAGCGAGGAGACGACGCGCACGACTCGCCTCTTCCACCGCCACCGCCTCCCGTTCCCTCGTCGTCCCTCGTCGTCGCGCAGTGACTTTAAGCTCGGGCGCGCGCGCCAACCGACTCGACGCGCGCGCACGCGGAAATGTACGTACATGGCTACTTCAGAGCGTATACTATGTATACACGTATCGACGGTGTGTGACTCGTCATCAGTCTCAAGGCAATCGACAAACGAGAGACCTTTCTTTCTCCATGACGCGCGTCGTCGGAGGGACACGATCGCGACATCGGCGAGTCATGACTCAAGAAATGAACACGAAATGAAACGAAATAAAAGTCGACGGCGACACCGACGCGGGGGGCGTGGGATGTGTTTATACACCTAAACCCTCATCATCTATGATGGGTCTCATGAGAGTTCCACTACGAGTACGAGTACACGATACGAGCGTATGGGTCCCGACTCCCGATGCGTCCGGCCGCGGGGTGGATGGATGTTTGCACGGGACGGGACGACGCGACGCGCGACGACGGATCGACGGATCGACGGATCGAGCGGGCGATGGGGACGCATCGTGCGTTCGTCGTCGTCGCGTTCGCGTGCGTCGTCGCGCACGCGTTCTGTGTGCGCGAGGTTGAGGTACGATGTGTGCGCGCGCGCACACCGTTGGAAAGACAGAAAAAAGACTGAAAGAACGCGCGACCGACTCCTCGAGTCGAGGGATGACTGACCCGAACGGAACGAACGGAACGAACGCGCAGGCGGTGCTTCGATTTAAGAAGGTGCACTCGTGGGGGGAAAACGCCCGAGGGGAGAATGGACGAGGAACGGTACGCGGGCGACGAGGCGACGAGGCGACGAGGCGAGACTGACGACGCGGCGCGCGACGATAGGCGACGGGATACGGGACGTGCGATAGCGGTGAGATCGTCGAGTTGGGATGGGATTTAGAGGGTACGTTTTGGTCGTGCGTTCGGTCGAAAGGCTCGTCTCGGTGTCGGCGAGGACTGATTCGAATCGCGCGTCGTCTCGTCTCGTCTCGCAGGCGCGGTGAAAAAGATCGCCGCCGGACTCAACCACGCGGTGATGATCACGGCGGAGGGAGCGGCGTACGCGTGGGGGGATAACGCGTGTGGACAAGTGGGGACCGGGAATTTCGACGCCGCGATGAGACCGGGGAGGATTTTAACGGACGTCGTCGTCGACGACGTCGCCGTGGGAAGCCAACACACGCTCGCATTGGCCAGGGACGGGAGACTCTTCGCGTTCGGGTGTAACGGCCGAGGCGCGCTCGGAAGGAACCCGAGCGCGCTGAACGTGACGGCGACGCCGGTGGAGGTGTCGACGCCGGAGACGTTCGTCGCGGTCGCCGCCGCGGGCGCGCACAGCGTCGGACTCACCGCCGGAGGCGCCGTGTACACGTGGGGGGCGAACCACGAGGGACAGCTCGGTGCGTGCGAAGCGCGAGGACGAGAGAAACGAACGACGCGACTGACTCGACGCGCGCGCAGGTCTCGGTGGATGTTTTCTCCCGGGCGGGCCCGGGGGTGATCCGTGCCTGAACGACGTGTACGCGGTGCGCTCTTTTCACTCTCGCGCGTCGATATTTTTATTAATTAATTTCTTCATTTTTCGCAGCCCACGAAAGTGGTGTCGACGGACGACGGCTCGGATTTACCTCCGATAAAATTAATAGCGGCCGGAGGAGGGCCCGTGTCGACCGTCGGTGGCGTTTCCAAGGGCGGACACACGGTGGCGGTCACGACGACGAACGTCGTGTACGCGTGGGGAGATAATTTCTCTGGACAGCTCGGTGCGTGCGATTGTCCCGCCTCATCGAACGATTCTGATCCAAACGCAGGGGTGAGACAGGTCTATCACAACGCGTCGACGTCCACGACGCTGAACAACACGCGCATGTACACGCCGAACAAGGTGAGAGCGACTTTTCATCGAGGAGGGAAATATTTAAATTAATTAATTATTCACAGTTTGACCAAACGTTGAACAAATTCTACAATAGACACGAAAAACCGCTGCGCGTGGAGGCTCACGGCATCGCGGTGGCGAACGGAACGCGCGTGCAGGCTGACAAGTTGGTTCTTCCGGGAATCAAGGGGATAGACGCGGGAAATGCGCACACGATCATGCTCTTGGAGACTGGTGAAATATTTACCTGGGGAGACAATTTTTACGGGCAGCTCGGACTCGGATACGCGTCGAGAGATAACACACCGAACAACTTTTACCTCACGCGCGATTACCTGGAGCCACAGATGATCGACAGGCCCACGCGCATCAAAAAGTTTGATCACGTGCAATCGACCGTCGGGGCTGATTCTTTAATTATTCATACGACTGTCACCGGGTGCGTGCGCGACGGAATTACGCCTCGAAAATCCGCGACGTAAACGATCGATACTGACTGCGTGCGTACACAGGACGGTACAGGAGGACAACGCCACGTTCGTGCAGGTGCGAACGATTGTTTCGAGAATTAATTTATTAATTAATAAATATTTTTCTTCGCGTCGCGAGTGACTGACGACGACGCTCGCCGCGCTCGCGAACAGGTGTCGGCCGGTGGTGACGTGTCCATGGCCTTGACGTCGAGCAATAAACTCTTCGTGTGGTGCGTGTCGTTCGTTCGCGAGGTGTCGTGGTCTCGCTCGCCCGCTCGTCGCGTCGACTGACGAGGACACGCGTCCTCGACGCAGGGGCGATAATTCCAAGGGACAACTCGGCGTGTGCGGATGCGGAGGGTGCGCTGAGTACGGTGGTGGTGATACCGGATCGTGTACGTTGACCAGCGTGGGTCAGACGTGTCCGTGCAATTGTGGTGGACTGGGCACGTGCTATCAGCGAACGAACGTGACGGTGCAGCTCAACCAAGGACGGTGCGCCGTCGTCGGGACGGCTGGGTTCGAAAAGCCGATGTGCAATTGCACTCGCGATCTGCTGAAGTCGTTCAAGACGCCGACGCAGTACAACAGAGACGTCGGCATGGAGGGCACCATCGAAATCATGGACTCTCCGATGATTTCAGACATGGGCTTTACGAAATCCTTCGTGACGGTGACTCTCGTCGCCGCCGGAGGCGGCGCCTGTTTCGCCGTCTCCGAGTCTGATTGTAAAGACGACGATAACGGCGTCACGTGCTCTGGACAAGGGCAGTGTCTCACCGACGGTTCGTGCAGATGCAATGCGGGCGCCGGAGGGGCCACGTGTGAAAACAGTTGCCCGCGAGGCACGGATGAAGACAAGGAGGCGCTCGCTCTGTACGGCTTGACCGACCTGACGAACATCGTCGACGAGTATTGCTCCGGACGCGGCTCGTGCAACGCCGCCACCGCGCTCTGCGAGTGCGAACCAGAATTTTACGGTCCTCGCTGTTCGTACATATGCGAACGCGACGAAAACGCGAACATTTGTTCCGGAAACGGTACGTGCGTCTACAATCCCGACGTCACCGCCGCCCCGTACTGCGAGTGCGACCGCTTCCAAAACGCCGGCGACTGCGCCTCGAGAGGGTTACAAATCTATCCTCAGGGTTGGTGCAGTTATCACGGCGGCGAGGCCACCGGCGGTTTCGGGGCGTGTTACGCCGCCGGTTCTTGCGGAAACTGCGAGAGTCCCGCCGCGCCGCGTCTCTCGCCGCCGCTTCGTCTCCTCGCCGCCCTCCTCCTCGCCGCTCTCTTCTTTTCGTGACGACGACGTCATCCTTCAAAAACACATCATCATAGTCTAGTAATAGCTTCATCATTATTATTTTCCTCCTCGATGCGTCGTCGAAAAGAACCGCGGCGCGTTCAAAACTCGCCCGGCACCAAAAAACATTTTTTTTGGGGGGAGGAATCGAACGAAATGAAATCTCAGTCGTCGACGCGCGATCGAGACAGACGTCGAGCGTCGCGCGCGAGTCGGACGGCGATCGACGGAGACGACGTCGAGCGTCTCTCGCGATGCTTCGATTCGATTCGCCCAACGCGCGAAGTCCCGCGGGAGGCGGGTCCCCGTTCGTCGATGCGGGAGGGGGACGAGACGGCGCGGGACGACCGTCGTCGTCGCGGGACGCGCCGACGAGCGCGCGAGACGGACGAGGACGACGGGATGGACACGGAGTGGGATCGGTGAGCGCGAGCGCGAGCGGTGGGGGGTCGACGCGGGTGACGACGACGCGAGGAGGGTCGAACGGCGGCGGCGGCGGCGGCGGCGGCGGTGGAAAGTTGGAACTCTCGGCGACGACGTGCGATGAATTGGCGCGCGTGTTAGAGTCGAGACGGTACGGGAGAGAGGCGTCGAGTTTACAGGAGGCGGTGAAGACGATCGATCTCATCGAGCACGTGTTGAAGAGGAATAGAGAAAATTTGCGAGAATTTTTCAGCGCATGTTTTCAGCTGATTCTGTGTCGATTGTTCTCGTTCGATGGGTCCACGAGCGAAGGATGGATGAACGCGGCGTTTGGAGGAAGCGAGCGAGACGTGAAAGAGCTCGTGGAGTTTTTGTCGCCCACGGGGACGTTTATGCGCGCGATGATGGTGGCGGATAGCGACAAGTTGGTGCAGTTTGCGTTTCCGCTCGATCGTTTGCCCGAGCGCACGCAGCGCATGCTTCAGACGGAGAGCGGGGCGATGGCGCTGAATAGATCTCGACCGTACGCCGGGTGCATCAAGAGAGACAGCGTGGGCAAGTACCAGGTGCATCTCGGATTGTATCACTACTTCATGTTTTGGACGGCGTACTTTGCGATGAGACCGGGAGGAAGACGAGGGACGTCCTCGACGTCGTCGTCGAGCTACGCCACGCGTTCGAGCTACGGTAGTCCGGGCGGGTTCGGTGGATCGCCGCTGGGTGGTGGAGGCGCGTTTTTGGGCGGTCAGTGGCCCTCGACGCCGCTGACGAATCGTCCGTCGTCGGGGCAGGTGCATCCATACCGAGAGTTGTTACTGTCGCATCTCAAGTGTTTCCTTCCTCGCGAAGCCGCGGGAAAGAATTGGTCGAACAAGACGGACGCGAGCGCGATGCACGGGGAGATTTTAGTGAGCATTTTGACGGAATTCTGGATGCCCGTGGAGAACGCGAACGGGTCGCAGTCGAGCGACGTCGGACGAGGAGGTTCTCCGTTCCGACGAGTTCCGGCGATGGCTCGCGTCGTCGACGAAGCCATGCGAGCGAACGGCATGAGTCCGGGGCATGGCATGGAATCGCGGCGCGAGACGCGAAGGTACGCGTACAATCCACCCGCGGTTGATCACGTGAACGCCGTGACGCTTTTGATCACCTACCTCTTCGCGGAACTTCCGGATAGACGAGGCGAAAACGTGGAGGCGATGAAAACCATCGAAAGCGCGCGCGAGATGATTCAACGTCCGTTGTACTGCTTTTTGCGCGAGGCGTTCACGCAGTGGCCGACGGAGAGCTCGACAAATTTGGAACCCATCGTCACACTCTGGGTGGCGTATTTCGCTCCGTGGTACGCAAAATATCCTCAGACTCAAATGAAATCCTCGAGCGAGACGAAACGTTCCGGTTCGCCTCGAGCGATGCTGACGTCTCCGTTGAAGTCTTCGCTCTCGTCGAGCGGTGGATCCTCGTCGACGGCGAGATACGATAGCTTTTTGCTCCCGACTGGAAAGGAGCACAAATTCGACGATCAAGTCGTGGACACGCCGGGGCAGTTTTCTCACGTTCGACACGTTCTGAAGAGCATTCCGTTCTATCACGAGCTCATGAAACACTTTTTAGAGTTGTGCTGCAAGCGCGTGCCGCTCGACGCCGAGGGGACGGCAACCGTGTTGCTCACGGTTTTGGAACCGCTCGCCGCCGCGCCGAATTTGCTCAAACTTCTTCGAGACGTGGAGGATGGATACGCTGAATTCGTCCTCGATCCGTTCAAAGGAACGCTCAAGACGATGCACGCGCGAGAAGAGACGGCGGCGAACGCCGAATCGTACTATCCACTCATTCGTTCGCAGTTGCAAGATTGGGAACCAGACGTCGATCCGGTGAATTTAGCCGCCGCTTTGCCGGGAACGCCGGGCTCAAACGCCAACTCGCCGCTGAGCAAATGGACCGGTGCCGCCGCGCGATTGATGGCGAATCGCGTGTCCGAATCGGATAAAACCACCGCGTCCAAACACTTGCGCATGTTCACGTCGGAGACGGATGGTTTGGCCCAAGTCACCATCGCGCTCATCCATCGGTTGGAACGAGACGCGACGCAAGTGCCGACGTCGCATCCTCTGCGTAAAAAAGTCCCATCCTTCCGCAAGGCGAGCTTTTCCGTGTTCCATCTCGAGAGATTTCGCGACACGCCCTACCTGAAGAGTCCCGTGGCGACGAAATACGTCGACACGGATTCCAGCGAGAGTCGCCACGGATGGGCGTCGACGCGCCCGAGCGCCAAGGAAATGTACAGAGGCGATTGGATGCACCGACCGATCGGCGGGAACGAAATCTCCGCCCTCGTGTGGATCTTGGTGCCTGTCTCCACCTTTCTCAACACAAAGCTTCGTCTCGACGGTAAAGCGACGGATGCGAATCGTCGCGTCACCGCGGCGGACGTTCGCGCGGCGGTGACGGAATCGTGGACGGCGGCGCGGCGCACGCGTCGAGAAAACGGACCGGCCGAGTACGCGTACGCCGTTCGAGCCGTTCTCGAGGCGGTGACGCTCGGAATGTGTCGACGCAAAGGAATCACGGTCAATTTACGTCCGTTGGCCGAGTACCAAATGCTCGCGCTCTTGTTCGCGCTTCGATTGTTGACGCGGTTTCTGAGCGCTGTCTTCTCGTTGGCGAACCCGTGATGCGGCGCCGCGATGCGTTACAAACTACAACCTACATACATAGACATGAACATCATGAAATATACACACACTTAGATGACTCAATCACGCGAATCAGCCTTTGGTTCGCCTCCTCGCTTCCAGAAACGCAGTCGCGCGAAGGGCGACGGCTTTTTTTCATTCGGATCCTCGGGCGGCGGCGGCGAGTACCTCGCCTTTGTCTCAAAGTAAAACAGACGAACAAGCTCGCGCAACCCCAAGGTGAAGAGAAAACTGAGCGCTAATCCGCACACCAACAGTAGCATCGTCGCCGTGCGTTCGACCGGGGTCCCGACGACCCACACGCGATCGAACGCGGCGCCGTTGATAAATCCCGCGGCGACGTCTCCCGCCGCTCTCACCCCCGTCACGGGATCGACCGGAGGCATCATGACGCTCGGTAACGTCGGCACAAACAATATGAACGCCCCTATCACGGCACCCACGAGCATCGCGCACACGGTCGAACACAGAAACACCGTCTTCATGAGCAAGATGCGATAGCCGTACATGAGCTCTTGCGAACGCTTGAGCGCCGCGCCCGCCTTGACGTCTTCCATCAGCGTCACCGGCGCCGCCACGGCAAAATCTAACAACCTAATCAATCCGAGATACGGTATCGGAATCGTGATCAAAGAATTCCACGCGATGGAGAGCGTGCGTCTCAAATCCAAGACGACGAGGGATCGCAGCGCGCCTCTCGACGCCTTCAACACGTCCCACGCGTCTCCCCAAAACCCGAATCGCGTCGTCCCTCTCGATCGCTCGTCCGAACCCTCCGTCCCTCGCAACACCGCGATTCGCACGTACGTCGAGCACGCAAACTTCCAGACGGCCACCGCGAGCGCGAACACCGCCGCCACCGCCGGCGTCTCGTGCGCGCGAAACAGCGCCAAGATAAACGTCCCGCCTAAATTCACGCTCTGCGACCACACGCCCGCCGCGAGCGCGAGCGCCAACGCTCGAGGCGCGCGTTCAATCGTGCGTCGAAGCGTCGTCATCGTCATCCACACCGCCGTGGGTCTCGTCGTCGTCGTGGCTTCGTCTTCGCTCGTCGTCGCCGGCGGCGGCGTAACCGACGCGTCCCCGTCGTCTCCCGCGTCGTCTCCCGCGCTCGCCCCGCGCGCGATCGACTCGCGCGGGACACCGACGCGCCGCGCGTGAATCATCGATCGCGCGTCTCCGCGCCGCGCGACAGATGCGTCGTCGCGCGTCGCGCGCGTCTTCATCATCGTAACATCCATCGTCGAGACGCCCCATCGCGATGACGCGCGGTGTGCGTCGCGCGCGAGTCTCCGCGACGCGCGCGGACGCGTCATCGCGACGATGGGCGCGCGCGCGACGACGCGCGACATCGTCGGTCGTCGCTCGACGTCGTCGTCGACGTGTGCGGCGCGTTTTTGAAGCGGGCTCGCGAGCTCGAGGGACTCTTGACGAGTCATGACTCGTCACGTTCGTGGGAGGGGGAAGAAAGTTTTCCCAAATTCGCCGCGCGATGGATGGATGTCGTCGACGCCACTCGTCGACTCGCGCGATCGACGCTCGTGGACGCGCGATCGACGCGATCGACGCGTGTGCTTCGCGTTTTTGGACGCGACGAGAGAGGCGACGAGACGACACGACGACGACGACGCGTGATTCGATTCGTTTGAGGGCGAAATTTTGAAAATTTAAACCGATGGAGTATCACCGCGCGAGCTCGGCGATTCGCGCGCCGAGCGCGCCGATGACGGATGAGAACGCGCCGGCGTTGATGGCGAAGCGCGCGCCGGGCGCGGGTGGGGGATTAGGGGGCGCGTCGGGAGGACTCGGGGCGAGGATGGGACAAAAGTCGTTTGGAGACGTCAAGACGCCGGCGCGGGCGGCGTTGGGGAACATCACGAATCGAGGACGTCCCGAGGGCGGTGGGACGCAGATGAGCGCGAGAAAACCGGGTTTGGTCGTACGCGAGAGCGCGCCGGGGGTGTCGCGAACGCCGGCGCCGAGCGTGAAAAAGGCGGGCGCGGAGACGTTTTTGGAGAGCGTCAAGGCGAAAATGTCGGCGGAGCAGTTGGCGGAGATGCGACAGAGGGCGGAGCGGTACACGGACGAGGCAGATGACATCGAATATTTCGCAGGGAAGACGCGGGAGGAGCAGTTGAAGGATTTAGAGGCGAAACAGCGCGCCGAGGTGGAGGAGAGAGTGCGAGAGGTGCTCGACGGCGGTTTCGGCAAGCCGGCGTACCGAAGTCCGTTGGCGGATGACGTCGCCATCGCCGCGGGCGTGAACCACTTGAGACTCAGCGAGAATCGAAGCAAGAATAATAGTAATATTTTCGATGAGGATGATTATTTGGGCGTCTCCGAGGATGACATGTGCAACTTTATGAGTCCGGGGAAGGAGAGCGCCGACGCGTCCATGGCTGATTATTTCGCCGTTCCGAGCGTGGACGACGCTCTGGACGTGCTCGGCGATGAGCTCGAAGGGTTTTAATCGTCGTGTCGGGAGCGACGAGACGCGTTCGCGCCGTGAAATCGCGCGCGCATCGTCGAACCGAGCCGCTGTAAAGTACCCGCCGCCTTTTTTGTGATACTATTCTAAACGTTTAGCTATTCATTCGTCTATCTACACGCCGATCGACCCCTTGTGCGATAGCGACTACGCGCGCTCCACCTCGACGGGAAACCACGGGTGTTTGAGCGCCTGTTTCGCCGTCAATCGCTTCTCCGGACACCTCTGCAGTATCTGTCGCACGAAATCGATGAACAATTCATCCCCGGTGGCTTCGATCTCCATCATGTCGACGCGCGTCTCGAGAATCTTTTGATACGTCTCCCACGCGCTGTCGGCTTGATAAAAATATTTCCCCGTCGCGAGCGCGTGCACCGTCATTCCCGTCGCCCACACGTCCGCTTTGAACCCATCGCACGGTTCCCCCTCGCAACACTCGGGCGCGGTGAACGCGGGCGTTCCCGGCGTCTTCCCCACGGCTTCGTACGTCCCGTCGCGCCGTCGCGTCACGCGAACCGCGCACCCGAAATCGCCCAGTTTATACGTCCCTTCACCACCGACGAAGACGTTTTGCGGTTTCACGTCCAAATGCGCCACTCCTCGCGCGTGACACGTTCGTAACGCTCGAAACACGTCGCGCGCGATCGTCTTGACGTCGTCCAAGGAAAACTTTTCAAACGTCTCCTCCTCGTCCAACACCGACCCCTTCGGACAATACTCCATCACCAACCGCGCCCGATTCTCCTTGACGTCGTTCACCCACTCGTACGCGCGCACCACGTTCGCACACGCGCACTCGCTCTGCATCTCGCACTCCTCCTCCGCCGCGTCCAATAGCGTGCGCTCGCCTCCCACGCGCACGCTGGCCAACTTTCTCTTATCCATCTCCTTCACCGCCACCACTCGTTGCGCGTCGTCCTCGTCGATCGCCGCCGCTGGTGCTTTTATCGTCGTCTTCACCTCGTCGTCCCTCGCACCCGTCTCGTCGCGCTCGTCGCCGTTCGCGCGAACGTTTCGTCCGCTCTCGTATAAAAACACCTCGCCGTACGCCCCTCGTCCCAAGAGTCGTCCTCGTTCACCGTACGCGTCGCTCATTCGCGTCGATTTACGAAGCGACGACGACCCACCGATACGGTGCGAGACCCGGTCGTCGTCGTCGTCCGCGTCGTCCGCCGACGTCGACGCGCACGCGCCCATGATTGAATGAAGTGAATGAAAATCCAATCACAATCAATCCGACGTGATCTCCATTCGTCGTTCGGAATGCGCGATGATGCGCGGCGCGAGATCGAGCGCGAGAGACGCGGGAGACGCGAACGCGGGACGCGCGCGCGCCGCGCCGCGAGTGAGTCGCGGAGTCACGACGTCATCTCATCATCAATCATCGAAAACGAGCGTCGAGTCGAGGGATGCGTGGTCGAGGTTGCGATTGGCTATGAATTTATTTATATTCGATAGTGTTATCGAGTATTTGTATACGGTATGTGTGGTACACAACTAGGGTTTATAATGGCGTATAGAGCTGTATTATAATCTATCAAACTAACTCTCGTCGTGCACGCGACGACCGAGGGCCGCCGTTCGTGCGACAGACGTCGACGCCGACGCGCGCGATCGACGGAAGTCGCGCTCGAGTCGAGTCGAGTGGATTCGATTCGAGTCGTGCGCCCGATCGTCGTCTCCGTCGTCTCCGTCGTCTCCGTTCGACCGGTCGATCGTCCGAGCGACAGCGCGCCCGGCGGTTTGAATCGAAATTCTTTCTTCATCCGTCGTTCGCGACGCGACCGACGACGCGTCTTCGTGCGTGGGAGACGGACGCGAAGCGGAAAGCGTGTGATCGGTGGTGTCGAGCGACGGAGGACGCGATCGGTGGTGTCGAGCGACGCGGGACGCGATTCATTCGATCATCAAAATCGAATTCATTCTTTCGTCCCTCTTGGAGATTGTTTGATTTCGACTCGGACGAATCGGGATGTTGGTGCCGCACGGAACGCCGCAGCGCGAACACAAGCGGTGTAACTGTAAAAACTCGAAGTGTTTGAAACTGTACTGCGAGTGTTTTTCGGCGGGGAAGTATTGCGATGAGTGTAACTGTTTCAATTGTAAAAATAACGCGGCGTTCGCGGCGGAACGGCGCGAGGCGGTGGAGGCGACGTTGGAGCGGAATCCGAACGCGTTTCGACCGAAGATCGCGGTCGTGGCGAGTCCGGGGGGTGTGGGATACGCGAGCGGTGGTGTGGATGGGGACGCGGACGTGGTGGCGAGACATAACAGGGGGTGTCACTGTAAACGGTCGGGGTGTCTGAAGAAGTATTGCGAATGTTTTCAGGCGGCTATTTTTTGTCACGAGACTTGCAAGTGCGTGGACTGTAAGAATCACGAGGGGAGCGACGCGTACGAGACGGTGAAGAAAGTGTACGGCCCAGACGCGAGGTTTCACGATCACGCGAGCACGGCCATGTCGCCGAGTCCGGGTCGACGAAGGGCGCTCGGCGCCGGGAGCGCGTCGCCGGGTGGGATGGTGGGACGCGCGGTCGTGGCGTCGCCGAGACGCAACGCGCGCGAGAGCGTGGGCGCAGGCGCGAAGGATGCCGAGACGGTGCCTCTGATGCATAATTTAGTGCAACAGGGCGCGGTGGAGGAGTTGGCGAGAATTTTACTCGTCGTCGCCGACGAAACCAAGGCGTCGGCGTCGACGAAGGGCAACGAGGAGGGAGAGGATGCGACGTTAGCGGCGGCGACGACGACGACGACGGATGGACGAAACGCTCGCGCGGGACGTTCGTCGGTGCCGTCCGCGGGTGGCGTCGCTGCGGTCGCCGAACTCGCCGCCGCCGCGGTGACGCCTCCGAAAGACGTCAAATTGGAACCCGCCGCCGACGTCGAGGGATTGATGTGTGACGAAACCGTCAGCGCGCTCGGTCTCGCGCCGAAAAGTTTACCCTCCATCAAAGTTTCGTACAAAGAACAAGAGCGCGCCCTTCTCGGCGAATTTGAGCGCGTCGTCAGTCGTTTGACTCAAAACGCCAAGGCGCGCATCGAGCACGCGCGAAAAACCAAATCCCTCGCCTCCACCGGCGACGCCGCGAAAAAAGCCCGAGTCAAGTGATGCACGAACCGCAAAAAGTACATTCCATCGAACGTCGCGCGCGTTCGAGCGTTAGGGTTTCTAAACGGCGATAGGAATAGAAGAACATGTAGCACCCACACCCTCGCGCTCTTTCCATGGATTCATTCGGTCGTCTTCACACGTCATCGCGCCGTCGTCGCGCGGTCGCGAGCGCGTCGAGAGATAGCTTTATTTTTCTCGTCGCGCGTCGCCTCGTCCGCACCGAGACGCGCGAGCGATGGCGTCTCTCTCTCGCGCGTCGTCGATGAAAAAGTGTCCCTCGTCTGAGGAATGGGGACGCGCCTCTCTCGCGCGTCTCGAGACGCGCGCCTCGAGGACGCCGCGCGCGACGACGCGACGTCATTCATCGCGCGTCGTCGTCTCACCGCGCGCGAGCGCGTCGACCACGCCCACGGAGGCGCTTCGAAGGATTGAAAAGGCGAAAGAGACCAAAAGGTTGGACCTGAGCGGTTTGGGACTGCGAGAGATTCCGCCGGAGACGTACGAGTTGGAGGGTTTGCTCGAGCTTCAGGTGTCGAATAATAATTTATATGACATTCCAGAGTCGTTGTTGGAGACGCTGACGACGATCGAGCGGTTGGGATTGGCTGGGAATCGTCTGCGCGTGCTGCCGCGAAGCGTCGGCGGTTTGCGCGCGTTGCGAGGGGTGTGGGCGCACGGAAACTGTTTAAAGGAGCTTCCAGAGGAATTGTGCGAGTGCGAGAGTTTACGAAATCTCGTCGTCGGTGGGAATCGGTTGCGGGCGTTACCGGAAAACCTGTCGAGATTGAAGAGTTTGGAGGAGTTGTCGGCGCCGGGGAATCAACTGCGTGCGCTTCCGGATTTAGGTTCGTTACCCTTGCTCAGGGATATTGATTTACACGGGAACGCGATCGAAAAATTACCCGAAGACATGTCGGGTTTGCGCGCGTTGGAATCGCTCAGTTTACAGGGGAATCGGTTAAAGGAAATCCCGACGAGTGTGACGACGCTTCGACGGTTGCGTGCGTTGAATCTCGCCGAAAACGAAATCCAACGCCTTCCCGACGAAATCTCCGAGATGATGATGTTGACGTCGCTCTGGTTGTACTCGAACGCGCTCCGTTCGATTCCCGAGACGATGCGAAAGATGCCCTCGCTTCGTCAGGTGTGGATCGAGGGAAACGACGCGTTGAGCGGCGACGCGTTGGACACCTTCGTCTCCGCCATGGCGGGACACAAGACTCTCGCCGCGTTCGGCGTCGACCAACGTCAGAGCGCCAAGATGCAAGCGCGAGACCGATTCGTCACCGTCGCCGAAACTCCCGAGGGCGCGCCCGCGGGGTACTTTAAGCTCGTGCGATGGAACGGATCGGACGACGAGGACGCGCGCGTCGACGCCCCCGTGCTCGTCGTCTCCTTTGGAAGCGCGCCCGGCGTCCCGAATTGGGGTGGTTTATTGAAAAAATTACGTAAAACCGTCGCGGACGGCGACACGTACGACGTTTTATACGTGTGTGACGTCGAACGGTCGTGGTACGCGTCCAACGACCTCGGCGTCGATCAAGACGTCGAGTTTCGACGTTGGAACGACGCGTTGCGAGACGCGTGCGCGAGATACCGCCGCGTCCTGTACATTGGCGATTCCATGGGCGCGAGCGCGTCCCTCATGTTCGCCGAGCACGCCACGCGCGTGTTGGCGTTTTGTCCGCAGGTGGATCTCTACGCATCGTCCATACGTCCGAGTCGCTCGAACGTGTGGTTTAAACGGTTTCGTCGAATCTTACGCGAGGGTTTGGAGGCGTCGCGCGCCGACGTCGACGTCCACACCGGATCGTGGGCGCACGACACGCACCAAGCGTCGCTTTTACCGAGCGACAAGGTGACGCACGTCGTTCATCGCGTCGATTCGCATCGTCTCGCGCTCGCGCTCGACGGGGAGGAGAAACTCTTACCCATCGTGCGTGACGCCTTTACGCGAGAAATCGCCGCGGCGAGAGGCGCCGGCGACGACGAAACCGACGCGGACGAGGACTCAAAAAACGTTCTCGACGCCTTCGCGCCTTGGCAAAGCATAGGACTTAGATGATTCTACCTAGAGCGCTCGACGGCGCGATTGTTTGTACACGTCTACTATTTTTTACGATTTTTCAAAGTCTTCTCCACGAAGACGCGCGTCGTCGTCGACGCGACCTCCGTCGCCGTCTCGCCCTGCGCGTTTCGCATCTCTGGATCCGCCCCGCGTTCGAGCAACACCTCCACCGCGGACGTGCGATTAAACAGACACGCCAGGTGTAACAGCGTCATGCCCGATGAATCTTTCCCGTTGACGTCGACGTGACCAGACCGAAGGACGGCGTCGAGCGCGGCGGCGTCGTTCGCCTTGACGGCTTCCCTCGCGCCCGCCGTCGTGTTCTCGTACGTCGTCGACGTCGAGGGTTTTAAGGACGACATCGCCATCGACGGCGTCGACGTGGACGCGAGCGCGACGACGGGACTACTACTCTCGGTCGTCGTCGTCTTCGCTGCGGTCGCTGCCGTCGTCGTCTCGTCGGCGTCTGCGTTCGCGCCGTCCCGCCGCGCGGCGAGCGCCGACGATCCCGCCACCGTCTTCGCGCCGTGCACGCGCATCGTCGACGCGAGTAAACTCTCCAATCCACGTCCATCTCTCGGTGGTAACGGCACGTCCTCCTCCTCTTCGCGCGTTCGCGACGAGTCTTTGTCGTCGTCTTCGTCTTCGGCGCGCCTCTTCGTCCATTCGGCGGCGTCGGCGACGTCCCGTCCCGTCGCCGTCGACGCGTTCGCGCCACCTCCCTCCCCCACACGCACCTCATCCGCGCGCGTTAAAAAATCAATCACCTCCTCGCACTCCCTGAGCGCGTAATCTCTCCCCACGGCGTCCATGACGTACCGAAACGTCTCCCGACGCGTCTCCACGACGGCGACGGTGTTGACGAACGCCTTCTTAGGCATGGGTGGTAATCTCGCCTGATATCGCCCGTGCGGGTCCGTGAGGGCGTCGTGCAGACGCTTAAAATCCGTGTATCGACGTCGTCTGTGAAACGTCACGCACTCGGGCGCGTCGTGCGCGTCGACGGCGTCGTCGGGGGTGTTTTCGACCGCGACCGCATCGTGGTCTCCATCGGACGATTCCGACGCGTGACGACGTCTGTACGACGGAACATCCGTCACGGTGACGACGGAGTAGTGATACGACTTTTCGTGCGTCGGCGTGGACGACGACGCGGACGACGACGGCCCGACGTGGTCGTCCACGGTGACGCGAAACATGATGATGAAAGTCGTCGAGTGGGGCGAATGACGTGTGAATCGTCACTTCTCGACGTCGCGTCGTCGTCGTCGCGAGAGGTTGGACGACCGCGAGCCATGCCTCGAGGTCCCTTCGCGTCTTCAACGGGCGTCGGACGCGCGGAACCCCCCTGGGACGCCCTCAATCGGTGCGAAGATGTCGTGGTCGGTCGGGACGACGTGTACGAATCATGGCGCGCGGACGACGACGCGCGTGCGGCGTCGCCCGCGCGCGTGGACGCGCCGCCGGTGATGTGGGAAAAAGGGTGTTCGAACCTCTCGGACGCGTACGACGTCGTCGTCGTGGGGTGTGGGTTGAGCGGCGCCGCGATCGCGGAGCGGTGTTCGCGCGCGCTCGGGATGAAAGTGTTGATACTCGAACGTCGCGATCACGTGGGGGGGAACTGTTACGATTACGTGGACGAGAAGAGCGATATTCGATGTTCGAAATACGGCGCGCACTTGTTTCACACGAAACATCAGCGCGTGTGGGAGTACGTGAAGAAATTTAGCGAGTGGACGCCGTACGAACACCGCGTGCGGGGACGCGCGCGGGCGAGCGACGGCGAGATGCGGTTGGTGCCGATACCGCCGACGCGCGAGACGGTGAACGCGTTGTTTGAAGACGCCGACGTGACGAACGACGCGGAGATGGAGGCGTGGTACGATGCGGAGAGGATACAGCCGGCGAGCGGCGGGGCGCCGGCGAACGGGGAGGAGGCGGCGCTCGCGCGCGTCGGACCTCGATTGTACGAGGCTATATTTAAACATTACACGAAGAAACAGTGGGATAAGTATCCGGAAGAGTTGGACGCGAGCGTGTTGACGCGTCTGCCGTGTCGAACGACGAACGATGATCGGTATTTTAGCGACGCGTGGCAGGCGCTGCCGAGACGCGGGTACACGAGAATTTTTGAAAACATGCTCGCGAACGATCCCAACGTCACCGTGCGATTGGAGTGCGATTATTTCGAGATGAAGAAGAGTGGGAAAGTTCCGCGACACGAGATTTTGGTGTACACGGGACAGATTGATTCGTATTACGCCGCGATGGGGATGCCGAAATTGGAATACAGATCCGTCGTCTTCGAGGAGGAGTACGTCGAAGACGCCGACGAGGGATATTATCAAGAAGCCATGGTGGTGAATTACCCCGGACCGGACGTCCCGTACACGAGAATCGTCGAGTACAAGCACTTACCGAATCAACCCGAGGGACGGCACGAAAAACCGGGAACAATCATCGCGAGAGAGTACTCGTCGGCGACGGGCGAACCGTATTACCCCGTGCCCAATCCCGCCAATCGCGCCTTGTACGAGAAATACGCCGAGCTCGCGGCGAAAGAGGAAAACGTCGCATTCGTCGGTCGATTGGCGAGTTACAAGTACTTCAACATGGACGAAGCCATCCTGAACGCGTTGGAAATGTTTGATAATTTACGCGAGCGCGGCGTCTTGGATCCCAAACGCGCGCCGAAAGATTTTTAACGATAGATGATACATCCACACGCGACGCGCGACGTCGGTGTGGAGAGGTAACGGTGGTACAAATTGTAGTTGACGATGTGTGCGAATCGCTTGATTTTTTCTAGATTTTTTCATCATCGTTCAGAGACGTCTTTCGTCGATATCTTTCTTCGCCGGGTCGTCGCGTTCCGCGTCTTCAGTCTTCGACTCAAACATTCATTCATTCATTCATTCATTCCTCGTCGTCGCCGCGATGACGGTCTCGGTCGTCGCGCGCGCGGCGTTCGCGACGCAATACGTCGGGTACGTCGCGTTATCCACCGCGCTCGAACGCGCGTATTACGTCGTCGACGACGACGAGGAGGATGAAAAAGATGATGATGATGGTAAAAACGTGGGACGCGGGGACGCCGACGGCGACGACGCGCGTCGACGTGCGCGCTCGCATCGCGCGTCGACGTCGTTCGCGCGTAAGATTCAACCGCGCGCGCCACCGTGTGGAACGGTGCGCGTGCGAAGGCGCGACCCGTGGGGATTTCCTCTCTGGCAGTTGATTAGAGGCGCGACGCCCGAACGCGATGACGGACGCGAGATGCACCCGCGTCATCGCGCGTACGCCAGTCTTAATCTCTTGGTGTCGTCCTTGTGCGCCGCTTTCGTCGCCGAGTGCGCGTGGCGCGGGAAATCGTCGCTTCGCCCGCTCGACGCGTCGGGACGTTTTCCAGTCGTCGCGGCGCTCGTCGACGTCCTCATCGGGTTCTTCAAAATGACGGCGTGGCAGAGCGTGGTCGAGTATTATTGGCATCGTTTGATGCACCATCGCGTCTTCTATCGCGCGTTGCACAAGATTCATCATCACTACAAGTCTCCGAGCGTGTGGTGCGATTTATGCATACACCCCGTCGAGGCGTTCGGCTATTACGTCATCTTATACTCCCCCGCCTTTCTCATCGACGCCTCCGTCCTCTCTTTTCTCGCCTACATGTGCGTCATGGGCGCGTGCGGCGTCTTCGACCACTCGGGCGTTCGCATCGAGTGCGCGCGAGGCGCGTACGCGACGGCGTTTCACGACGCCCACCACAGTCTCTTCGCCGTCAATTTCGCCTTTCCATTCGAGGTGATGGACGTCGTCCACGGCACGCGCGCGAGAAGAGAAAAAAGCGCGCGCGCGACGTGATCGATCACCGTCGGCGTCGGCGTCGGCGTAGAGGTAGAGGTAGAGGTAGAGGTTAAGCGAGAGGTAGTTTGTAGGATTCACCTGTCCAATTTCACCAATCATGACTCGCCAAACAGTCCTCCCCCCCACACAGTTGTGTCTGTTCCCCGCCCGCCGTCGTCACGATCCGACGCGCGTTCGGTCGATGACGACGACGATGCGCGAATGCGATGGCACGCCCGACGCGACGGACGTGTGGCGACGATACCGCACCGACGGTGCGCTCGCGTCCGAGTGTCTTCGAACGACGAGCGAACGCGACGAGGCGACGAGACTGCGCGAACAGGTGCGACCGAGTGTCACCAATAATTCAAATGCGCGGCGCGTGGACGACGCGCGCGCGAGAGACGGCGCGCGTTCGCGCGGACGAACGCGACCATGGGTCGTCTCTCGTTCGCTCGCGCGTCGTCTCCGACGCGTCGCGATCGGTGGGACGCGCGAGAGAGGGATGAGGACGAGAGAGACGCGCGAGGGGTTTGGCTTGAATTTCGACGCCGAGCGACGAGTTTCGGGCGAAGGATGACCGACTGACGGTGATGTGTGACGATGTGTGCGCGCGATTCGCAGTTGGATGAAGCGAGGAAAGATGCTCGCGCGTTATTGGACGAGCGAGCGTCGTTATTGGCGCGAGAGGAGCGCGTGTTGCGCATGGTGGACGTCGCCGACGGAACCTATCGCGCGGAGAAGCGCGCGTTCGAGACGACGACGCGAGAGTTGCGAGAAGAATTGGCGAGCGTTCGAGCGACGTTGGCGCGCGAGCGAGAGGCGCGCGCGAGTGGGGAGAGCGGGTCGCGTGAACGGGAGAGCGCTGATGCGCGCGCCATCGGCGCGTTGCGACGTCGCGGCGAAGAGTTGGAGCGCGAGGTGGAGACGCTGACGACGAAAAATCGCGAGCTCGCCAAGGAGGCGCTGTTGGCCAAGGCGAACGGGAATAAGGTGGATTGGCTCGAGGGCGAGGCGGCGCAGACGCGCGAGCGCCTCGAGGCGAGCGAGGCGACTACGAAGCGATTAAAGGCGGATTTACAATTTGAAAAATCGAGCGTCACCAGATACGAGAGCAAAGCCATCGCGCTGGAAAAAGAAAAGAGCGGGTTGGAAAAGGCGCTCGCGGCGCGCGACGGGAAGATTGAGCGTTTGGAGGATCAGTTACAGGCAAAGGAGGAGAAATTGGCGGCGGTGGCGAGCGAATTGAGAGCGAGCGGCGCGTTGGCGCCTCGCGAGACGGCGGTCGCCAAGCGCGAAGCCGCTGTCGAAATGAGAGAAAAGCGCGCGAGCGAGAGGGAGACTGAGATCAAGGAGGCGCTCGCTGCGTTAAAATCTCGTGAATCCGCGTGCGACGCTCGAGAGAAGGGTCTGTCGAAACGCGAAGCGACGCTCGACGCGCGCGACGGCGCGCTCGCCAAGCGCGAAGCCGCGGAGACGGCGCGCGTCGCGAAATCCGCGCGCACGCCGACTCGTTCGTCGGGGAAAGAGCTGGCGGTGGCGCCGACGCCCAAACGCTTAGCGTCCAGATTTCCGGACATCGTGCGTCGCTACGTCTTCACGCCCGGTTTGGCGCGTCTTCGAGACGACGATTCGCCGACGCCCAAGAAGACACCACCGGCGTCGTCGTCGAAGACGCCCGCGAAGACTCCCGTGAAGACGCCGGTGAGCGAGCGGTCGAAACATCTCTTCGCCTCCGTCGTCGAGAAGGCGCAATCCGCCGCCAAGGCGTCGGCGTCCAAGTTGGAGGCGTCAGCGTCGGCCGCCAAGGCGACGGCATCGGCGGCCAAGACGGCGGCGGGCGTGGGCGTGTTCAACGCGTTGCAATCCGTCGTCGGATACAAGGAGTCGCCACAACGCGCGATCGCGTCGACCGAGACACCGCCAAAGACGCCCAAGTCGTCCTCCAAGGAAAAGGACAATGCGGAGGACAAGGCGCCGACGCCGGCGAAATCCATTCTCGGCGCGTTGAAAACCATGGTGGGCGCGGCGGAACCGACGCCGTTCAAGGCGGCGACGGCGGCGGCGGAGGCGAAGAAGAGGAAAACGGCCGCTATTTCTAAGAAGAAGACGTCCGAACCCGAGCCAGAGGCGGCGCCGACGCCGACGACGGAGGCGGAGGCGACGGAGACGACGACGAAGACGACGAAGGCAAAGGCGTCAAAGAGGTCGACGCGGACGCAGAAGAGCACGAAGAAAGAACCGGAACCCGAGCCGGAGGACTCGCAACCGCCGACGCGCAAGAGAGGTCGCCCGAGAAAGGAGCCCGAACCCGAACCCGAGACGGAGGCGGGAGAAGAGCCGGCCAAGCGCGGACGAGGACGCCCGAAAAAAGCCAAGGTTGAGGAGGATCCGAACACTCCCAAGCCCGCGCCGAGAGCGCGCGGACGACCAAAGAAAACCGAGGCGACGTCCAAGACGAATCATGCGCTGAAAAAGCTTGATGATTATCTCTCGCCCCCGAAAAAAGACGCGCCGACTGCCGGGACGCGGCGCTCGACCCGTAGTAGCTCTCGACGAGGCGCTTAGATGCGACGCGCGTTCATCGATGAAATGAAATGACACACAGACAGATTTGATTCAACTACACGACTACGAGACATTAACCAAACTTTTTTTGTTTCGGAAACTTGCTCGGCCACGAACCGTTGGGTTGCGTCTTCATCGCCGAGCGAGACGGCTTGACGTCGAGCGCCGCCTCCAACGCCTCGGCCAGCGTGTTGCACCGCACGAGTTCGATGCCCGTTTTTTTCCCCATCTCCGGCGAACTTCCCGCCTCGGGTAAGAGTACGCGCTTAAATCCCATCGTCGCCGCCTCGGCGATGCGTCGCTCCGCCTGCATGACGGGTCGAAGCTCTCCTCCCAGACCGACCTCTCCGAAGAAGCACATGTCCGGCGGCAGGGGCTTCTCGACGAAACTGCTCGCGATGGCCAACGCGATGGCGACGTCGGTGGACGGGTCGTCGAGTTTCATGCCCCCGACGATGTTGATGAAGACGTCGTGCTTTTGCACGCGACGACCGAGGACAAACTTGGCCAAGACGGCGAGCAACAATTGCATGCGTTCAAAGCGCAAACCGACGGCGGTTCGAATGGGCGGCGCCGTCATCCCGCCTTCTCCCGATTCAGCGCGTTCGTTCGTCAGCGCTTGTACCTCCAACATGAACGGCCGAGATCCCTGCACGGTGACGGTCGGCGCGGCGGAGACGTCGGGACTCAACACGCGTTCGCCGAGAAACAACGCCGACGGCGACGCCACGGGCGTCAAACCGTCGTCGCTCATCTGAAACACCCCCACCTCATCCGTGGACCCGTACCGATTCTTGTGTCCGCGCAGAATGCGCACGGCGCGATCGGCGTCGCCCTCGAGATACAAGACGACGTCGACGATGTGTTCCAACACGCGAGGACCCGCGATGTCTCCGGATTTCGTGACGTGACCGACGATGAACACGGGCATTCCCGTCGTCTTCGCCGCGTGTAACAGTGCGGTGGCGCACTCTCGAACCTGACTCACGCTTCCGGGACTTCCCGTCGCGTCCTCCAGGAACACCGTCTGAATGGAATCCACCACGAGCGCCGACGGTTTTAATTTCGCCACCGCGTCGAGAATGTTTTCCAAACGCGTCGCGCTGTACAAATAAATTCCATCCGCGTTCACACCCATGCGTTCAGCGCGTCCCGCGACTTGTTCGACGGATTCCTCGCCCGACGCGTACAGAACGCCTCCCGTGAGACCGCCCACGCCGTCTTCTTCTTCCGCGTCTTTGCCGCCCCGCGCCAACAAACCGGCGAGTTGTAATAAAATCGTCGACTTCCCCACCCCCGGATCCCCTCCGACCAGGGTCATCCCGCCCGGCACGACGCCCCCGCCCAACACGCGCTCGATCTCCCGTCCCAAATCTTCGCGCAATCGCATCCTCGGCATCGCCCCTCGCGTCTCACCGTTCGCGTTCGTCTTTGGTTTTAAAACGTCGACGAGCGCGCGCGGCGCGTTCGTCTCCGCCACCCACCCGGATTTCGCTCTTCCACCGCCCCGACGCGCGCGTCCACCGATCCCGATCGACGTTCCATCGGTTTCCATCGTCGTCGTCTCTACCATTCGCGCCACCGCCCGCGCGCCCGCGCCTCCACCAGATTTCGCCGACGCCGACGTCCCGCCGCTCGGTTCGCTCGCCCCGCGCACAATCTTCATCGAATCCCACGTCTTACATCCCGGACACTGTCCGTACCACTGTCTCGCGTCGTGA
>Ga0181568_10000159_pt1:52500-55581 | contig 55581 bp, 44 predicted proteins | sample 101ome_20_FD_133758 | JGI IMG/M metagenome (GOLD analysis project Ga0181568, IMG submission 133758) | Coastal salt marsh microbial communities from the Groves Creek Marsh, Skidaway Island, Georgia - 101404AT metaG (megahit assembly) | ecosystem: Environmental > Aquatic > Marine >...
AATAAAAATACAAAGTATTACGTCCCCTCTTCGCGCGAAAACCGGTCGACGCGGTTCGCGCGATGTTCCCACCCATCCTCAATCGAACACCGTGGACCCGTCGGCAAAGTATTCCTTCGCCTCCTCCACCTTGACCTGACGCACCAACGACGCGTACTTCCCCATCAGAGGTTTAATCACCGCCCACACCGGTTTAAACACCCACGGCGCGTCGACGATGAGCACCTGCGACACGCGTTTTGGAAAATAATCAAAGATGCACTTGATGAAAAACTTGACAAACTCAATGTCCGCGTTCTTCATCGTGAACCCACGAAGATCAAACACGCACATCAACGTCTCCGGCGCCCCCTCACCCTCCGCTCTCGACCGTTCCAACGCCTCGTCCACCAATCGCACGCACAGTCGACACGTCCTCGACAAATCCCGCGTCTCCACCTCGTGTTTCGTCAGCGTCACGTACACCACGCTCCGTCCACACGCGTCTCGCTCCGTCAACAACACCGCCTTCCCCGTCGCCGCCTCCTCATCCACCTCTGGAACGTATAAATCATCGAATCCTTCGTTCGCCCGCCACGTCAGGTACGCCGTCGCCTTCGCGCGCGCCTTATCCGCGTCGAGTTTCCGATCGCGAAGAAACCACGTCACGAGCCAATCCGGGGCGTCCACGAGCGCGTTCTGATCGCTCGCATCGTCCGCGCGAAGTTTTTCCAGCGCATTTTTAACGTCCTCGTCGTCGTACGCGTCCAGCGTCAGACCTCGAGACGCGATCTCTCGTGATTTTTCTGAAATTTGTGCCCGGGGACGAATCGACGATCGGTGACGGTGATGCGTTCGACGCGCGACGGCGAGACGCGCGACGGCGAGCGCGCGCGCGGTGTGCGTCGTCATCGATCGGTGTGATCGTCGTAGACGGTGTGGACGATCGTCTCAGCGGACGCAGACTGACGAATGAAATCATTCGATGGAATGAATGAAATCGTCTCTGGGGATGATTTCGAATTCGACAGATTTTTGTCCGCGTCGCGTCGCGTTAGCATCCTTCACGCATCGTCCGACGCGGCGAAGTCGCGTCTGCACGCGGCTAAAAAATCATCCACATCCCCCGAACTCGCCCGGCCGCGACGGAGATGCTCGATGACGTCGATGGCGCGTCGGAGATGACGCGCGCGGGCGTCGTGGCGGAGTCGCGACGCCTCGAGTCGACGCGCGGCGTCGCGCTCGGCGTTACGGGCGCGCTCGCGAATGGCGCGGGCGTCGTCGCGCTCGGCGACGACGAGTTCGTACGCCGATCGAAGGGCGTCGCGTTCCTCGCGTAAGGCGGCTTTGGCGTCCGTGGTCGTCGCGTCGGGGGTGGGGGGAGGACGCGCGCGCGCGGCGGCGGCGGCGGCGGCGGCGGCGGCGGCGGCGTCGCGACGGCGACGGTGACCGTGACGGTGACGGAGACGCGAAGCGTCCTCCGCGGTGGTCTCCGTCGTCGCGCGATGGTCGACCGTCGTCTGTGTGTGTGTGATTTTGGTCGCATCGACGTCGTCGTCGTCGTCGTCCGCGCGTCGCGTCTCTCTCGCGCGCGAACGAGAACGCGAACAGACGTCTCGCCGAGTCGCCGTCGTCCGTATCGTCGTCGTCGTCGCGGTCGTCGCGACGGGGGTTTCGAATAACGATACCGCGCGCGCGCGATGGTCGGTTGTTCGGTGCGCCTCCGTCGTTGTCGTCGTCGTCCGTGTCGTCGTCGTCGTCTGTGTCGAACCGCGACGACGCGCGAGTATTATTTTTGGCTCTTCGCGTCCCGCGTCGACGCGACGCACCGCGCACCGACTCACGGCGCGTCGTCCGCGCGCGTCGGCGACGAGCGCGGACGACGACGAGGATGATGACGACGATGCGAACGCGCCCCGCGTCGTCTGTGTCGTCTGTGTCGTCGCGTGGCCGAGGGACGTGTGTCGTCCGTCGACGCGGGAGGCGAACCGTCTCGCCGTCGAACCGCCGCCGCGAGACGACGCGCGCATCCCGTCGCGCGACGATGGATCGAACGACGACGACGACGACGACGCTTGAGCGCGCGTCATGCGCGCGAACGAACGAACGAAGGACGCGAGCGACGCAAACGACGAGGGACGTTGTGAAGCGAGTCAACGCGCGCGAAGAGACGGACGCGCGACGAACAGAGCGCGAACGATGGAAGGCACGCACGCGCGCGCGGGTCATTCATGCATCGTCATAACACAAACACGCACTCAAAACATCCTCATCCGAAGACACCGCGATGGAGAATGAGTTCCACGAGCGCCGTCCCCGCGAACCCCGCCATGGCGAGTCTCCCGTGCGCGCGCTCGACGTCGCAATTCAAATTTAATTCCTCCATCGCCGCGAACCCACTCATCCCTTTCTTCCCCTTTAATTCCATGGGATTCGCCGAGTATTCTTGCGGATTAAACTCGAACGGTTTCGTCGACGCCCACGCGACGAGCGCGCACGTCGCGACGACGCCAAAGCCGTGACGCGTCGACTGTTCCAACATCGTCATCGATTCCGTCACCTCTCGAGACGCGCCGACGGCGTAGCCGAGCATGGCGCATCGACCCGCGATCGTTTCGAACATCCAATCGGAGGTGGTGGTGGCGGCGGCGGTGGTGGTTGCGGCGGTCGACGGCGAGGATGATTCCGACGACGATTCGGCCGCGTCCCCGGCTGCGCGAACGATGATCGACCCGCGTCGTCCCGTGCGACGCGCGGTGCGCGGTGCGCGCGCGGACGCGGATGCGGAGATGCGCGTCGTCGTCGTCGTCGTCGTCGTCGCCATCGCGATCGGTCGCGCGCGTCGAGGAGTGACGGCGCTGCATGGATTGCTTTCGGATAACGATGACGTCATTCAACGGACGCGTCGACGCGCGGACGGAGGTGGCGATGGCGACGCGGGCGGTTCGATCGTGCGCGGACGCGCGGGTCGCGCCGGTCGCGGGACGCGCGTTCGCGGCGTCTCGCGGACGCGGTGCGGGGACTCGAAAGATGATGATGAAGCGAATGGATTACAATTCATCATCAACGTGTGTTTCTGTGTCGACGACGACGCGCGCGACG
>Ga0181568_10000160_pt1 | contig 55528 bp, 37 predicted proteins | sample 101ome_20_FD_133758 | JGI IMG/M metagenome (GOLD analysis project Ga0181568, IMG submission 133758) | Coastal salt marsh microbial communities from the Groves Creek Marsh, Skidaway Island, Georgia - 101404AT metaG (megahit assembly) | ecosystem: Environmental > Aquatic > Marine > Intertidal...
CCTGGATTCACTGGACTTGTTGGAATGCTTGCACTCCTCGGAGCTGCATTCATTCGACGAAACGAGTGAAGCCACAAAGGCTTGAAGCGGTCCACCCATAGGGTGGAACATGAGCGAAGTCCCAGAAGGTGTGAACCTTCCCGCATTTGCGAGGAAGCCTCCACGCCCTACGGTGACGTTGACATTGACCCGTGATGGTTCAGATGGCGTCGAAGTCCTCTTGGGACGACGTGCTGAATCGATGCGAGCGTTTCCTGGATACTGGGCTTTCCCTGGAGGAGGCGTATCTCGAACGGATCGTGAAGGTGAGGCTTTTGTTCAGAATACGACAAGTGGCTCAACCTCATCGGTTGTGGCTGTTGTTCGAGAAATGACCGAAGAATTGGGAGTGGTTCCAAACGGTGCCTCAGTCTCGGTGATTGATGTTGAGTTGAGAAAGAACATCCTTGAGGAAAAGTTGGCCTTCATCAATGCACTGAAAGAAGCTGAGATTACTCTCAACACCTCTGAATTGAGACACATCTCCAGCAGAACAACACCTCCATTTGGACCGATGCAATTTGAGAACACGTTCTTCCATCTGCATATTGGAGACCAAGAATTCGCTCCTACAACAGACTTGCAAACAGAATTCACTGCTCTTGAGTGGATGAGGCCATCCGAAATGATTGAGCGTTGGAAACGTCATGAAATCCGGGTTGCTCCGCCTGTTGTTACACTCTTAATGGAAGTTGATCGAACCTTGAAACATTTCGCTGGGAATATGATTCAAACGGCTGAAGATTTGCAAGAACGTCAGCCTGGTCGTCGATCAATTCTGTTTGCACATGGAGTGGAAGTTGTTCCTGTCAAAACAGCAACACTTCCTCCGGCTGATCATACCAATGCATACCTTGTTGGTGATCCTGAAGGTGAGTTTGTTCTTGTTGACCCTGCTTGCAGAATGAGAGAGGGAATGGAACAACTTGCTGAAGCGGTCGAACGGCATCGAGGTGAACTGGTTGCGATTCTGTTCACGCATTCACATGGAGATCACATCGGAGACATGGACTTGCTTCGAGAGGCGTTCGATGTTCCAGTTTGGGGAAGTGAATACACCTCAAGAACGGTGCATTGTGACCGAATTCTTGTCGATGGTGAAGTGCTTGAACTCGGTAACCAAGACTGGACGGTTCTGATCACACCTGGCCATCACCCTGGCCACGTTTGCCTCCTTTCCGAAGCAGGACTCGTTGCCGGAGATATGGTCGCAGGAATTGGTACGATTCTTATCCCTCCCGGAACCGGTGATATGGATGTGTACATCGAGCAACTTCAACGCCTGCAACAACTGGAACCTCACTTGATGTTCCCCAGTCATGGACCTGTCATTCCTTTGCCAAACAAAACGCTTGCCTACTACATCAAGCATCGAATGGAACGACATCAACGTGTTCTCGATGCTGTCGAATCTGGGCTCTCAACAGTCTCAGATATTTCTGTTCGAGCATACGCCAACACGCCCGATGCTCATCCGGGACTTGCTGAAGATCAAACACTCGCTCACCTTCTTTCACACGAACGTGTTGGGCGTCTAAAACAAACAGACCATGGTTGGATTCGAGGAGATGATTGATTGGGATATCGAGTTGTGATTAGAAAAGCGGGTGGTCCCAATGTCCTCGATATTCAGGAGATTCAGGTTCCTGAACCTGGCCAAAATGAGATTTGCATCGCTGTCCATTACGCAGGGATAAATTTTGCAGATACGCTCATGAGACTCGGCTTCTATCAGCCACGTCCTCCGTTTCCATTCACACCTGGTTACGAGGTGAGTGGCCTCATACATGCAATAGGCAAAGATGTTGAAGGATTCGAATTAGGACAACGCGTTGTTGGTTTGATGCGCACTGGAGGACAGGCAAGTCATGTCATTGCAGATGCGTCAAGAACCCTACCAATTCCTGACGAAATTTCGCTTGAAGCAGCCGCTTCAATGCCAGTCACTTACATCACCGCACATCACATGCTTCACCATCTTGGAAATCTCAAACCAACCGATTCTGTCCTCATACATGGCGGAGGAGGTGGTGTCGGAACAGCAGCACTACAACTCTGCCAATGGGCGGGAGTAGACAACGTTTGGTCAACAGCTTCGGCAGGGAAAGCGGACATCATTCGTTCCTATGGAGCACTTCCTATCGACCGCCACAAAGAGGATTTTGTTGAAATTGTTCGCTCGCAAACAGACGGTAGAGGGGTTGACCACATCCTCGACCCGATCGGTGGAGGGCATCTCAAGCGCAGCCTCTCCGTTCTGGCACAAGGAGGGAAGTTGTACACCTATGGAATGTCATCCGCTGCCCCATCATCGAAGCGGTCTCTTTGGAAGGCACTCAAAGCGTTACGGAGTCGGCCAAGGTTCGACCCGATGCTCATGATGTCAAGAAATCAAGGCGTTTTTGGCGTACATATGGGGACATGGAACGATGAAAACGTCATGCAGGAACAAATGCAGAACATCCTTCAAGGAATCAAAGAAGGGGCGTTAACACCAATCATCGATTCAATTTACGATGCGAAAGATGTTGCAGCAGCGCATCAGCATATTCATGATGGCAAGAACATTGGTAAAGTACTGTTGAAGTTTGTCGACTAGGAGGAGATGACATGAAGGACTCCATGACAGGTTTCGATGTTCGAGCGGTTTCGCTTGAACTGGATGCTTGGTCAGGAGCATATGTGAAGAAAGCCTACATGCCTCACTATGAGCAAATCGTTCTTCGGATCAATCCAAAGGAAGCTGAGCAATTTGACTTAGTCATTGTTCGAGGGCAACGTGTCTACACATCGAAACGTGATCGCCCAATGCCAATGACTCCACCATCGTTTGCAATGGTCTTGAGAAAGCATCTCAAGAATGCTCGATTAACCAAGGTTGAACAACTCGGTTTCGATCGAGTTCTTTTGTTTCGATTTGACACAAAACATGGTCAGCGTTCTCTAAGTGTGGAATTGTTCAGAAATGGAAATGTCATCTTAATCGATGAAAACGATGTCATCATTCAACCACTCACGCATGCGAGTTACTCTGGTCGAACCATCAAGAAAGGTGAGGCGTACATTCCACCTCCAGCAGCCATCGACCCTCACGAACTTACGCTTGAAACGCTGAAAGAAGCCTTCAATGAATCTGACCGAGATCTTGTGTCGACCCTCGGAGGGAAAATCAATCTCGGTGGAATCTACGCAAACGCCGTTTGTGAGCATGCTGGTCTTGAGCCAAACAGTCCCACAACAGAGGCAGATGCTTCAGTTGTTCTCAACTCACTCACGCATTTCCTAGGTCAACTGCATTCGAGCCAAATTGGACACCTTATTCTCAAACCAAGTTCTGAGTATGACGAGGACGCATTGCGAACCATTGCGGCAATGGAAACGCTCGATGCTGCCTCGAGCACCGCCATAAGAGAGACTGCCACTGAAGCAACCCCTCTTCTCCTTCCTTCGCATGCTGGAAAAATCACCTATGGATGTTCAAGCCTCTGTACTGCAATCGATGCTTGGAAAGGGCATCACGATGCCAACGCACTTGCTCGTCGAGAGCAAGAGAAATTGGACGCTGCTGCACCTGGACGAGGTCACTCAACAGAAGTCGAAAAATTGGAACGTCGCATGAAGCAACAGCAAAAAGCGCTCGAAGGATTTTCCAAGAAAATCGAAAAGCAGCAAGCCATTGGACATGCGATTCAAGAACACTGGACGCATGTTGAAAATATTCGGCAGCAAGCGCGCGATGCCGTTCAAAAACAAGGATGGAAGCCGGTATTGAAAGGGTTGAAAGAAAATCCATGGGTTGATTCTGGAAATGCTGCTGACCGTACGATGAAGGTTCGGCTACCTGATGATGGTGGCCAGCCGGGACTAGCCTTCACGTTACATCTTGATGATTCCGTACATCAAAACGCACAGCGGTACTTTGAAGCTGCTCGGAAGCAGAAGGACAAAACAACTGGAGCCACGACTGCCCTCGAAGATACGAAAGCGGCATTCAAGCGAGCTCAGAAAAAAGAGGAAAAGCAAAAGGCAAGTGGACGGATGCAAACCGTTCGTCGATCAAAACGGCTCTGGTTCGAACAACATCGATGGAGTATGATTTCTGGAGGACATCTTCTCGTTGGTGGGCGAGATGCAAAGGGCAATGATTCGATTGTCAAGAAGCATCTATCGGGTAGCGACATGTACCTTCACGCTGATATTCATGGAGCTCCAAGTTGTAGTCTTCGTGCATCTCAGGGTTTTGCAATCGTCGAAGAACCGTATGGGCAACTTCCCCCTGGCGTTCCATCGTACAAACTCATCGACAAACTTGGTGACGAGCGAATCACTGATGCAAAACTGGAGGAGGCGGCAACACTCGCCCTCTGTTGGAGTCGTGCCTGGAACGGTGGAGGCGCTCATGGCACTGTATTTGCAGTAAAGCCAGCTCAAGTCTCAAAATCCGCTCAAACGGGTGAATACGTCGGAAAAGGCGCATTCATTGTACGAGGTCAGCGTCAATGGTTCAAGGATTTGGATGTACAGATGGGTATTGGCCTGGTTGCCATCAATGGCGTTCCATTACTCATGGGCGGAACCGTATCATCGATCAAGCAACGTTGCACACGTTATGCGGTTCTTTCTCCTGGCCAAACCAAAAAAGAACAGCTTGCGAATCGAATCTACAAGGCAACAGGTCTTCGGACGGATGATGTTCTCTCCGTTCTCCCTGGATCATCCGATATTCTCGAGGACGTGGGTGTTTTCACACCCTATCAATCGCTCGAAGAAGAGTGATTTATCATTCTCGGCGAACGTACATTGCAACGGCATTGCCACCGCCAAGGCAAAGCGTGACAATTCCCGACTTAGCATCGAGCCGACGCATGACGCCAAGCATGGTAATCAAACATCGAGAGCCGCTCGAACCAAGCGGATGACCGATACTGACTGCACCTCCATGAAGGTTGAAACGATCATGTGGAATTCCAACCTCTTGCGCAACAGCGCATGAGGCGGATGCGAAGGCCTCATTGTGCTCGTAAACATCCACGTCCAAAACTTCGAGATTGTTACGCTCAAGAAGATTCTTGACCGCTGGAATTGGAGCACTCATGACCCTTTCTGGTTCAACTCCTGCAGTGCAATAGTCCTCAATGGAAGCAATAATTTCCCATCCTTGTTCGATTGCAAACGCTTCACTTGTAACAAGTACTGCGCTTGCACCGTCGTTGAGTGTGCTCGCATTACCTGCAGTCACAATACCCTCCTTGTCGAATACGGTTCGTAGTTTGGAAAGACCTTCTGCAGTGGTATCGGAACGAACGCCTTCGTCACGATCAAGAACGTGAGGGTCGCCTCTTCTTTGTGGGATTTGAAGCGAGAAGGTTTCCCAATCGAACCAACCCTCATCCCAGGCTTTGGCTGCTTTGAGATGGCTTTGTGCAGCGAATTCATCCGCTTGTTGCCGATCGATCGAGCATTCCTTGGCGACTACTTCCCCCGTGTTGCCCATGTGCATGTTGTTGTAAACGTCCCAAAGACCATCATGAATCATCGAATCGATAAGTTTTGAATCACCCATCTTTTTCCCATTTCGTTGTCCCATCAAAAGTTGAGGTGCATTTGACATGCTCTCCATACCTCCTGCAATTACGACATTGTGTTCACCGAGTCGAACACTTGTTGCAGCTTGCATAACAGCGCGTAGTGAGGACCCACAGACCATGTTGATCGTGACACATGAAGTTGTTACAGGCAAACCTGCTCCGAGTGCAACCTGGCGTGCAGGTGCTTGCCCTACCCCAGCTTGGAGGACTTGTCCCATCAAAACCTCGTCGATAATCCCAGAAGATGGATCTAGGCCGACACGTTGGCACAATTCTTTCACTGCTGCAACCCCAAGGTCAACGGAAGTGAGTGAAGACAACGCCCCCATGAATCGGCCGATAGGTGTCCGTGCTACGCCGCAAATGACAGCCTTGTGATTTGACATGATGATTGCACTGTCAACGGCTTCTTGAACATACGCATGGCTCGGTTTCAACCAAACAAAAGAGTTCATGAACTCAACCTCGTGCGAACATCATGGCCAAATTCAAGACTGAACTGAACACATCCCGAAATGCTGATGAAATGCGAGGCGTTGAAGTCGAGATCGATTTTACCACTAACGCACTTGCATCCATCCTCTATCGACAAGGCGAGACCGTTGTCCTCGCATGTTGTACCAAAGAGGCTCGTCTACCCGGTTGGTTCCCTCGAGATTCAACAAAGGGCTGGGTTCATGCTGAGTATTCACTGCTTCCCGGATCGACAGATTCACGATTCCGAAGGGAACGTCGTGGTGCGAAAGGTCGCACTCAAGAAATCGAACGGCTCGTTGCTCGCTCACTACGGGCAGCTGTTGACTTAGAAGAACTCGGGCCAATCGCATTGAATGTTGATTGTGATATTCTCAATGCTGATGGTGGAACGCGATGTGCGTCGATTACCGCTGCAAACCTTGCCCTTCGACTCGGTGTCCGACGCCTCATCGCATCTGGAGTCTGTCTGCCAAAGAACATGCGCCCAACAGAGGAACAACGACGCTCTGGATGGAGTGCTCCTGTCCTCTCCGAAGAAGAGCAAATGGCTCATGAAATGCGAGTTATGCCACACAATGTTGCAGCAATTTCAGTAGGATTGATCGATGGAAAATCTTACCTTGATCTCGATTACAACCTTGATTCCAATGCAGATGTAGACATGAATGTGGTCAAGGTTAGCAACGGTGCTTTTGTTGAAGTTCAAGGCACAGGTGAAGAATCAACCTATCAACGAGAAGAACTTGATGCACTCCTCGATATGGCCGATATCGGGTTCTCATCGCTCTTTGAAATGCAAGAAACCGTCCTTCACGGTCAAGAATAATCAACGAAGCCTTGAAATCTTGAGTGTCGTCGCAGGGACGCAAGGGTTGGTAGCTTAGTTGGGAGAGCGCGGCACTGAAGATGCCGAGGTCGCCGGTTCAAGTCCGGCCTAACCCACCACATGCACAGCAATGGGTTCATTTGCTACCGTGCATGTAGACACTCCATGGGCGAAGCTGCAACTGGGGATGAACTGCCCAAGGAGCAGTACGAAACCGATTCCAAGAGCGACCCTTTGCTTAAGGAATTGAATGAGATTCGTAGACGTCGAACCGATGGCGATAAGCGAAGCATGTTTACCAAGAAGGAAAATCCCGTTCTGTTGATGGGAATTGCGTATGGTATCCTCTACGGCGCACTCATTCTCTCAATGTCTTCAGGACTCTTAGGTCAATCGACTTCACTCGATCATTCTGCCTCGACGACGTTTCTTGACATTGGAGACGAGTGCTTAGAAATCGATGATGAACCTTGGATCCTTATTTTCCCGAATGAGGATGCTGAACAATTTTCGTTGAATGCTTACAACCTCCCTGCTGGCATCGCAGTTTTGGAATACAATATTCAGAAAACAGATTCAAGCGAGAGTTCTGCCCCCACCCAAGTCGAACGCAGACTCGATAATGAAGTAAACAGAGTGAACGCGAAAGCGGACTACAGTACATTAAGTGAGGGAGATTATGAGGTCACGCTGACTGTTACGTTGTACAACAACACAGGCGATCCTTCAAACAATACCGAGATAATTGAAACATTGTCAAAGTCTCTTGAATTCGAACTTGAAATTGGAACAAAAGGCGGTATTATTCCGTTCGTCGGAGGCGAAGAACATCGCGAGGTACGAATAACAGATTCAGGTGCTCGTTCATGTTGGTCCATTCAAGAGTTAGGCAATTGGGGTTACATTCTTCTTGTTGCAGAATTAGGGGGAGGACGAGAAACTGCAATGCTTGCCGGTGGAGCTGCTGGAATCCCTGCATGGTGGATGGCTTTCAACTCCCTTTCTCTTTCGGTCTTCTCATTGCTGATTGCTTACCCTCTGATGTACAAGGTTTACCACCAAGAGGCTGACGACATTCTTTCTCGAAACCACATCATTCGTCTCGTTGATGACATCATTACCCGTTGTGAGCGCCGACTTGGCATTGTGGTTGACCACGATTTGGCGAAGGTGGAACCGAGAGAACTCTCCATTGAGATCATGGTCCCATACAAGAATACGGAAAATACGTTGACAGATAGTAAGAGCATTCGAGATGAGATTCTCAAAGACGTGCTCGAAGAATTTGCATTGTTCCGTGTCTTTAAACCCGTCCAACTCACTGTTCGATCCATTGGTTCAGGACAGGCGATCGATTTCGACTCGGGAGTGGGCGTTGGTGTTGGTGACCGCGATGATGAGGCGCCTCCAGAAAACTATACCTCGTTCTTCGAAGAACTTCATTCTCTTTCACGAATCGAAGACGAAGTGCGTGATTCCCTTGACCTCTACTTTGTCCGAGACAAAACGCTCGATCTTCAGAATGCGGTCATCACGAGCGATGATCGTATTGTTTTTGTTTCAGTGATTTTCAAACCAACGACACGCCTCGCTTTCTTCCGATTCAAACGCCAGGCTTCAGAGGTCGAGGACGAGTTGAGGAAATACATCTCCGAACGAAACCAAGACATTCTTACTTCTCAGGAGTTGGTCGTCAAAGCCCGCAATCAGGTTTCGACGCTCGCCGATCGTTCTGGTGCAGGACGTGTTGAACGAAAGGGCGACAAGGACGAGCGTATTGCCGCCGTTGCTCGACAGGATGGTTTTGGAGGCCGAATGTTGCAAACCAAACTCCTTGGAGACATTCTCTCCACTGTCGAATACACTGCGAATGAGAAGCGTGAAATGATCAACAAATGGGGATTCTGGGGGCTTATCGTCTTCGTATGGATTCCATTCATGGCATCCGGTGTTTTGGTGGGTGCTATGCTTGGTCTTCTTTCTCGCATGAAATTCATGCGTGTCCTTCTCGCCACGATGATTGGGGGATTCATTGCATCAATCACGTGGGCATATACAGCAGAAGGGATCATCAAAATCATGCACAAGTACAAGTTAGAGGCAGTTATTCCAATCATGATTATTGTCTTCATCCTCGGTGCAATTTTGCACATACGCTCAACCAAGATGCGTCGCCAAACAGAACTCTTCGAAGACACGCTTTTGGACAACTTCCACAACGATATCAAAGAAAAATACGGCTCTTGAGGTCTGATTATGGATGCGTTTACCTCCATTGAAGGACATGTTGATTCGGTTGGAGAAATGGCAAAAATTGGCATCCTTGTTGCATCAGATCGTGCTTCGTCAAATGAATATCAAGACCAAGGTGGTCCTGCAATTCTTCAGTTTCTTACAGAGGCAATCAATTCCCCTTTGGAAGTGTACTATCGCTGTATTCCAGATGCACAAGATTTGATTGAATCAACGATGATTGAATTGGCCGATGAGGTTGGTTGTCATGTTGTTGTTACAACGGGCGGGACTGGGCCAGCTGAGCGGGATGTGACCCCAGAAGCGACAGAGCGTGTCGTCGAACGAATCATGCCTGGATTTGGAGAACAAATGAGGGCAATTTCCCTACAGTACACTCCTACGGCGATATTGTCTCGACAGACTGCAGGGATTCGTGGTTCCTGCCTCATTTTTAATCTCCCCGGACGGCCGAAATCAATTCGAGAAACAATTGATGAGATTTGGAAGGCAGTACCGTATTGTGTGGATTTAATCGGGGGCCCATACATCGATTGTAACGAAGAAATCTGCGATGCATTCCGGCCAAAAAGCGCAAGGCGTAGATGAGAGCATTCATTGACTTGTTTTCCCACCACGACTTGATTGAAGATGTCAAACCTGCTGATTCAGAATGCTACGATGGTTCTCCCAAATACGACTGTTGTTGGAGATCTGCTTATTGAAGACGGGATAATTTCGGCCGTTCAACCCGGAGGAGGTCTTTCTGCAAAAGAGGGAGTTCAGACCATTGACGCAACTGGCTTACATCTTCTTCCTGGCATCATTGATCCTCAAGTTCATTTCCGTGACCCTGGTCAACCAGAGAAAGAAGACCTCTACTCTGGCTCCTGCGCTGCCGCAAGTGGAGGTGTTACCTCCTTCCTCGACATGCCAAACAACGTTCCTAGTCAAACAACTCTTACCTCAATGTACGAGAAAATTGCGACAGGAAATCGACGTTGTGTCACAAACTTTGGCTTCTTCATTGGAGCAACGGAATCAAATGTTGAGGAATTGAAGAAAGCCGTGGGAACCCCAGAATCACCTATTGCCATCCCAGGAATTTGTGGAATCAAGATTTTCATGGGTTCGTCAACCGGAGATTTGCTTGTCAACGATTCCGATGCACTTCATGAAATTTTTACCAATACTGCAGGTCTTATCGCTGTTCATGCTGAGGACGAAACCCGCATGATCGAACGAAAAAAGATGATTGAAGGGCGAACTGATATGGCGGCCCATGCCGAGTGGCGTGACGACGAAACGGCCATGATTGCAACAAAGCGTGCTGTTGCATACGCACAAGCTACCGGTCATCGCTTGCACATTCTTCACCTTACTTCTGGAATTGAGGCAGATTGGTTGCACGGGCTGACCTCATTGTACGGAAAGGAAAACGAACCGCACATCACGACAGAAGTATTACCACAGCATTTGACCTATGATGAGCGTGATGTTGAAGAACTTGGAACACGATTGAAAATGAATCCTCCAATTCGCTACCAGAAGGACAAACAAACGCTCTGGAATCGCCTTCACGATGGGACAATCACATGCATTGCAACCGATCACGCACCACATACGCTTGAAACAAAGGCGAAGGGATTCCCTTCTGCACCAAGCGGAATGCCGGGTGTTGAAACCTCACTTCCCGTGATGCTTACTCATGCCTCAAGAGGTGCATGCACCATTGAACAAGTTGTCAGATGGATGTCCTACAATGTTGCAGAATGCTATGGCATGGTTGGAAAAGGTCGCCTTGAAACGGGATATGATGGAGACATTACACTCGTCGATATGACGACTGAACGCATGGTCGATGATGCCAATACATGGACGACTGTTGGTTGGAGTCCTTTTCACGGGAAAAAGCTCGTTGGATGGCCAACACTAACAGTTGTAGGCGGCACTCCCGTCTTCGAACGCAACGCCTCTACGGATCCAAAAGGCTCAATTCTAGTATCTGAAGGAGAAACCGGTTCGCCTTTGATTATGACCCCTTGGAATTAATCCATACGAGAATTATGGACAACGGCACTTATATACTCGATGAAGAATTTCCCACTGGGAAACATGAGCAGTATGGAAGAACAACTAGGGCAAGGATACCAACAAATGATGATTGGTTTGATTATTTTCATTTCAGGTGCAATTTGGGGTGGCATGGTCGCAACTGATGGAATGGTCGCTGAAGACATCTACTGGCCAGCAGTAATGATGCTATCAGGAGCAATGATAACATTGCTTGGTACGACCTTTGGCACAGATCATGAAGATGACCGAAGCAACGACCTAAACGATGCGATTATGGAACTAACCGAGCGCATCAATCGACTCGTTGGTTCGTCAAGTAAAGACGATCCGTCCGATGAATCAGAGTGAGTAAATCGCTCCGTACTTTTCCTCAACGTATCGAAGAAAAGGTTCGCTTGAAGGCGGGGAACCCGTTGCCTCTTCGATTAGATCAGCCGGCAGGAGAGCACTTCCTCGCTTGTGGACTCGCTCGCGCAACCAATCGAGCATCAAAGACCAATCTCCCGAAGAAATAGAATCTTGAATGGACCCTAGATCTTCGCTCATAGCTTCAAGCAATTGTGCAGCATACAAGTTCCCAAGAGTGTAGGTTGGGAAGTAACCGAACGCAGCCATTGACCAGTGAATGTCTTGTAAGCAACCTAAATCATCAGAAGGAACGGTCAATCCGAACCAATCAGAGATCATCGAATTCCATAATTCAGGAAGTTGTTCGAGAGGATAGTTCTCATTGAAGATTTTCTTTTCAATTTCGTAACGCAACATAACGTGAAGATTGTACGTTACTTCATCTGCTTCAACACGAATGAAGCCTGGTTCAACCGAATTTGCGATTCGATTCAAAGTTGAGGAATCCCATGAAGGAGCATCTGGGAAGGATTCCTTGAACTCGTCCATAACAACGTTCCAGAATTCCGGCGTTCGACCAATCTGATTTTCCCAAAGTCGAGATTGTGATTCATGGACACCTAGAGAAACAGCATCGCCACGTGGTGTAAAACGATGATCTTCGTCCAAGCCTTGCTCGTAAAGCGCGTGGCCAGTTTCATGCATTACAGCGTATAGGCAAGAAAAGGGGTCGAGTTCATCGTAACGAGTTGTGAAGCGTGTATCTCCGGGCCATATACCTGCAGAAAATGGATGCGTCGATGCATCCATTCGACCTGCAGCAAAATCAAAGCCCATTCGTTGACTGACTTTCGTGCAGAACGCCTCTTGCTTTTCGACAGGGAAGGTCAAGCCTTCGGGTAGCGTTGGATCCGGGTTTGATTTCTTTGCTTCAAGAATACGTTTGAGCAGTGGAACAAGTCGATGACGAAGCCCTTCGAACAATGGATCGTAATCATCTACGGTCATGCCTGATTCGTACTCGTCAAGAAGAGCATCATAGGGTGTTTTCTCGTATCCATACGCCTCAATCTTCTGACGCGTCAAATCGATGAGTGTTTGCAAATGTGGCAAGAATGCTGCAAAGTCAGCGTCTTTTCTAGCTTTTTGCCATGCAACAAGTGCCTCGCTACGAGTTTGTGCAAAGGTCGACACGAATTCTGGAGAAAGTTTTGTTGCTTTGTCGTAGCGCTTCCTAAATTCTCGAACATTCGCTTGCTCGCTCTCATCCAAATCGTCTCTTTCCTCAAGTCGTTCAAGCAACTCACCCATCGTTGAATCTGTAACTTTCTCATGAGCCAACGCTGCAAGCCATGCCATAATCTCTCCACGAGACTTAGCGCCTTTTTCAGGCATCAACGTTTCTTGGTCCCAACCAAGGTGACCTTGGATACTTCCGATTCGATGAATGTCTTGTACACGGTTCAGGAACAATGCCTTGTCGCTCATAAGATGTCCTCATCATTGGTTCTTCATCAAGACTCGTATCCAACTCTATGCCTGATTGTATCCACACATTCAATATGGATGAGTGTATGGGAAATCATGGTCCTTCCATTCCGTCGAAAAGGCAAGGACGGAGAGGTGTCTGTAAATGACGAAGACGAAGACATCAACGCTCTCCTGAACGCTGATTCCTTTGAGAGTTCTCAGACCACGGAAAGTCTGCCTGAACCAACCAACGACGAAGAGCGTCTCCATGCAATTTCAGACATGGTGATCCAGACTTGCATGGACATCCGGCGCGGAGAAAACGTACTCATTGTCTGCGACCCAACAACCGCTGAGATAGGCCAGTCTCTGCATATTGCGACACAGAAACGCACAGATCGAGTTCTACTCATCGTCATGCCAAAATCCCGGCATCATGGAGAAGAACCTCCAACTCCAGTTGCAGCCTTGATGCGTCAGCAACAAGTCGTCATTGCCGCAACAAAGTATTCGCTTACACACACCAAAGCCGCCCGTCAGGCATTAAAAGACGGTGCTCGGATTGCAACAATGCCAGGAATGACCTTCGAATTGTACACTGAGGGTGGAATGACAGCTGATTTCCAAGATGTAAAACGGCGTATTTCGAACATTGCAAATTTCCTTCGCCGACGAAGAATCATCAACGTCAAATCTGAATCTGGGACCGATGTAACCTTTGAAGTAAATTGGAGAGATTGGAAACTCGACGATAACGGCATATGCAATCGACCACGAATGCTAACCAACCTACCTGCAGGCAAGGTGTTTATTCTGCCTAAAGAAGGTACGATGAATGGAACGATTGTTATAGATGGCTCATGGGATTCCACACTCATTGACGAGCCAGTTGAACTCATCGTAGAAGACGGAACTGTTGTTGATGTGAAAGGTGGAAGCCTCGCAGCAACCATTCGTCAATCCTACGGTGAAGTCGCTAAGAAACTCAAGGCGAAAGATAGAGAAAGTGTTTGGACCGTTGCAGAATTTGGTTTTGGTATGAATCAAAATGCCCGACTTGTCGGCAACGTCCTAGAAGATGAGAAACGAATGGGGAGTTGCTATTTTTCAATCGGAGACAATTCTCGTCTCGGTGGAAGTTCCAATGCTGGCATCCACATCTCAGGCGTACTCGCAGAACCAAGTGTTTGGCTTGACGATACATGTCTTACCGAAGCAGGTGAGTTCATGGCGAATGAAAACTAGCGATGAGCACTCATGTTCATGTTTCCACAGATTGGACAGAATCGCCAATTCGGATCGAGTCCAATTCCACAACCCCTACAATGAATGCCTGAACGAATTGTAGGTTGAATATTCATCGACGGCTGCTGTGGCATCATCGGTTGTTGCATTGGCTGCTGTATAGGTTGCTGAGGAGGGGGTTGCTGCCATCCCATTTGAGGTGCTGCAACACCAGGAGAAGTCGGTTGCTGGCGAACCGGTTGCTGTTGTTGCTGTTGTTGCTGTGGTTGCTGTTGTTGTGTCTGAATTGGCTTGCGAACGGGAGCAACCGGGCGTGGTAAAGAGGACATCTTTTGTGCGGCTTCTGAGGATACGAATTCGGAAAGAGAGACTTCTCCATCTCCATCGGTATCAGCCGCATCGTGCAATACCTCTGCTTCTTCGATTGTCATGTTGGCGGCAACAGCTAATTCTTCAACAGATAGGCTACCTGATTCGTCAACATCTGCAGCAATGAACCGTTCTGCATCACTGACCCACTCTTCTTCAGGCTCCTCTTCGACGACGTTTTCTGGTTGAGAAGCGACTTCTTCGACTGGGGCCGCTACAGGTTCAGGTTCTGGAACAATCTCTTCGACTGGTTCTGGAACAACCTTCGGTTCTGGGACAAGTTGGGATCCAAAAGCCCCAGCAAAGGCATCCTGTGCAGCGTAATCAACCTCGACTTCGTTCTTGAATCCAGCCTCTTCAACTGGTTCTTCCTGACTTGGTAATGGAATAGAATCAACGGTTGGAAGAGGAACTGTTTCGGAGGGCAGAGGTACAGAATCGGTTGGCAAAGGAACGGATTCAACTTCTGGCTCAGGCGCTTCAGCCTCAGGTGCCGCTTCTGGCGCAGGTGCTTCGACGACTGGTGCTGGTTCGGGTTCTTTACGTTCAATGACCGCACCCATTTCAATTTCAGCTAGCACGGCTTGATCGCTGGCAAACAATGGCATCGGTAGAGCATGTCCGGCAACATCGAGTGAACTGTTTAGTTCCTCAGCCATCGTTTGCATTTTCTCAACATTCTCAGAGGGCGTTGCCATAATGGATTCAATCGACTGATGGTAACGTTCGACTTCTGTTGTCCCTCCAGTAGCGTAAGCGATGGCTAGGATTTTGAGGAACTGCATTGGGTCAAACAGTGGAGTGAGTGCTTGAACAACCTCGGCTGTTGCAAGAGGGTGCGCTGCATTCGCTGAACCAGTCGAATCGGGTTGACCTGCAAATTGCAGCAATGGGTCCGGAAGTGCCATGAGATTCAAATGACCGAAAATCAGGAAGTAGATCTCGCCACCTTCACATTGCAAACGTTCGCTAGCAGCTTCAAAATCGAATTCTCCAGGCCGAAGGATGATGTCGGCTAAGTGCTCGAGTGCTTTTGAGAGCGCCTGTTTTGAGTCCATCGACATCATTTGTTGAAGGACGTCGGATGAGTCGATGACACCGAAGTATGCTGCAGCATCATCCACTTCAATACCTTCTGGAAGTGAGGCTCCATCAGGTACTCCATCAGACATCTCTCTTCCACCTATCTTCGCCAATCGAGTGTTGTTTTTGAGGTTGCTGTTATCTCCCTCTATTGTTGATTCCGAGCCATGTCGTAAATGGCTCTGGATTGTTGAGCCGACCAACCTGTTCCTTGCAGTTGCATCAACAGCGTGCGTTCTTGTTCACCCGCACCGAGTTCACCGATGACCCATTCAACTGCTGCATCCCGATCATCGGCTTGCCAGTCTTCGAACAGAGACATATCAACTTCGATTCGTGCTCGTCGAACCTTCTTCTGGGGAGCGGCATCATCAGTACTCTCTGGTTGAGAGGCTTGAGAGACGGGAGTTCTGCGTGTTGGAGAAGACGAAGGTGCTGGATTTGCCCCACCAGGTGGACCACGTCCAGGAGGACCGCGCCCAGGAGGGCCCGACGAAGGACCGCTAGAGCCACCGGGGGGACCACGCTTTCGACCTGATGGCTCTCTTGACGGAAGAGGACCTCCTGAAGGACCTCCTGAAGAAGGAGGACTTCGAGGTGCTGGTGTTGAACGACTTGGCATTGGATTGCTCTGGAATGAGGAAAAGAAATCGTCATCGTCGTCATCGTCGTCGAAGAAATCATCATCATCATCATCGAAATCATAACCACGATTTCGGAGCCTGCCAAGAACAAGCACCAGAAGAATCAGTCCAACGATTCCACCAGCAAGAACCCCACCGAATACAAGCACTGTCATACCGAGGATCATTGTACTTCCATCATCGGTTTCAGATTTTGGAAGTGGGCAACCATCATCGTATCCATCGGGACCTTTCGGTTGTTCAGGACAATTGTCAAGCAAATCATTGACACCGTCTTGGTCGGTATCCCTTTCGCTCTTTGAACATCCTTCGTCATCCACGTTCGTTGTTGGAGAGTCAGGACACCTATCTGGAGTTACAGCACCTTCAATGAATTCACCAGGCCAATCTGAGTCTCTCGAATCGTTCCAAGCAGCGATACCCCAATTGTCACCATAACCATCGCCATCAGTGTCGTTCCACTGCGTAGGATCGCCAGGGAATTTATCTCGACCCCAGTTGTCTGCCCAGCCATCGCCATCGTCTTCACAACCGATCTCGAGCGTATCGAGATAGGAAGTACCGTTCTCTGTTGGACAGAAATCGGCGTTGTTTCCAAGTGGATTATCTCCAAATCCATCACCGTCTTGGTCAGCCCATTGAGTTCCGTCAAGTGGGAAAGCATCACCTGCTTCATTGATTCTCAAACCAGTATCCGCATCGATATCAAACGTGTAATCGCCAAGATAGCCATCGCCATCGAGATCCTCGTCAAGTGCATCTTCGTCAAGGCATCCATCCGAATCAACAGGGAACCCTGCTTCTGTATCCGGGCAGAGGTCTGACCCATCGCTCACACCATCGCCATCGGTATCACGTTGATTTTCATCACATCCGTTCGCATCAACTGCAAGCGTTGAATCAGGACAAGCATCATCGATGTCAACGACTCCATCCCCATCGGTATCCTGGATGAGTTGATCATCGCTACAACCGTCGGAATCAACGCTCGCTGCAGCATCTGTATCTGGACAGATATCGTCTGCGTTTGATACACCGTCCACATCATCATCGAGTTGGGAATTGGCGCAACCATCTGCATCAGCAGTTTCAAACACTGATGTTCCTGGACACAAGTCGACTTCATCATAGACGCCATCACCATCTGCATCATCGGTATTGACCAACGGACAACCGACTCCGTCTGTACCATCGGCAACACCGAACTGGAACGGACATTCGTCTGCGTTGTTTCCAGAGGCGTTATCACCGAAGCCGTCTCCATCATAATCGAGGAATTGAGTCGGGTCGAGTGGGAAATCGTCATCGGTATTGGCCCACCCGTCACCATCGCTATCAGGGCAGCCAGGGGAAGGGTCTGTGGAAGTTCCATACACACCAGGACATCCATCGAGGATGAGGCCTTGGCCGTTGCTACCGTTGTACGCTGAAGTCCAACGATCTGGATGGCCATCGCTGTCGTTATCGTCAGCTGCTGCGATGTTGTAAGGGAAGAAGTCAGGGTTCGTTGCCCCTATTGTGCCGTTATCTCCGTATCCATCACCATCAGTATCAGCCCATTGGGTTGGATCATCTGGCCACTTGTCTGCACCTTGATCAAGCCCCCAATTGATTCCTCCAATGTTGTTCGCATCGCTGGCACCATCGCCATCAGAATCAGGACAACCGTTACGGTCTCGATACGAAGTACCATAGTCCCATGGACAGAAATCTCCTGTCAAAACATCAGATTCGTTGTCGCCGAATCCATCTCCGTCAAAGTCCTTGTATTGGCGTGGATTGTAGGGGAATTTGTCTCCAGGACTGGTTTCTACTGTGCCTGAAAGACCAAAAATAGCATCACAGCAATCAACACCGTAATTGTCGCCAACTCCATCACCATCACTATCCTTGGATTGCTTCCAGTTTTGTTGGAAGCGATCTCCGTTCACCCAACTACCATCGTTATTTGACCATCCGTCTTCATCGTAATCAGGACATCCATAACGGTCGAAGACGGAACGGCCTCGTGTTGTGTCGCATCCATCAATGCTGTCTGCAAATCCATCGTGCTCGTAATCGTCGCATCCTTGGATGAAGAAATACGAAATTCCTGAGACTGCTGGGCAGTCATCGGAAAGTGGACCTGTCGGGTTGTCACCAAATCCATCCGAATCAGCATCTGCCCATTGCTCACCAACATTAGGCATAGCATCGATGCTGTCGAAGATGAGATCTCGGTCAGAGTCTGCATAGAGTCTCAACATCTCAACGTCGAGATCAAGTGAATCATAATATCCAACAACGATTGTACCGTTCGAATCAACGGACGAAGAGAAATTGGCGTTTGTGAAGACGTTCTTCATTTCGTGGGAAGACCAACTGGAACGGTCCTCACTGCGCCCGTCCAAGTGAAGCGTGTTGATGCGCAAGGTATCTGTTGCAGGAGTTGTTGTCATCAACAAAACACCTGGGCCATTGGAGACAAGATTCCATGCTCCACCTGCTTCAGACAACGGTTGTCCTCCAAAGGAAGACCAACTGCCAGTGCTGTTTCGCTCATAGAGAACGTTGCTTGCCGATTGAACGGCGAAGACAAGCGATGAGCCATGTTGAGTGCAGGAAAGATCGTTGCTGCTTGAGGAGGAAAGTTGTTCCATCGATACGTTGCTCCATACCTCTGTTGATGCATTACGCTCGTGAGTTACAAGACGACCGCTCGAATCAAGACTGAGCAGGACAACCGTATTGCTTGTGTCCATGCACATGGCCAATTGCGATGAACCATCCGTGACGTTGGTAAGCGAGGTTGAAACATCGTTGTCAATGTCAAGAATTTGCAGTTCGTGGACGCTTGAATTGTTGACGGTTGTTGCAACGATGGTTGTCCCTGTTGAGAGTTGCAGAGCTGCGTGTTCAAGTCCAACCGCAACACCAGCATCGAGTTCAGTAGCCGTTGACCAACCGCCTCCCGATTTCGTTAGTCGTTCAAGAGTCTCAAGGCTAGAGTCTCGGTACAGAATGTGCATATCTGCTCCATTGAACCACAACGATGGAGCCGACGTTAGATTCGAATTTGAGAGAATTTCAGTTGATGCCCATCCAGTCTCTGACTCAGAAGAATAGTACAGTTTTTCGATGGTTAAGTGGGAATACACCATATGCAAGTCGCCGTTTGAATCGATAGCAGTTGCAGGATAGGTTCCAAAGTCACTGAGTGTACGTACCTCTTGATGAAGTGACGTCCATGATGTTGTTGTGTGGTGAGTGTAACCATTGACATCATCCAAAATCACCAATTGTGGTTGTCCTGAAGCGGAAACATCGAATTGGAATTGGAACGATAGAGATCCAGTTGCAAGCGTTTCCGTGACCCATGAACCTCCAGGTGAGCCATCATCAACATGCTCGAGATGAATAAGAGAATGAGATGAGGATGCGTTGAGAGAGAAGATCATCGCTGTTTCACCCCGATTTGAAGTCGTCAATTTTAGTCCAGACATTTCACCTTGGAACGAAAATTGACTTGTATCAAAATCTTGCTTACTCACAGAGATCATATCAACACCATACGTCGTACCTCGGGATGAATTACGAGTAGAATAAACAAACTCGATTGCTCCGTCTGCATTAGAATCAAAGCCACCCACGGTTACAAGACCCAAATGATCGGATGGGCTACCTGTTCGTATCGTTTCAACTGCTGATGCAAAGCCATCTGCAGAACCAAGGTAGAGATTGATTTGCCCGGAAGGAGTGAAACTTGCTCCCGAACCGATGAAAGTGTCAGCGTAACCATCATCGTTCACGTCGCCTGCAGGAGCGAACATCCATCCGAAGCGTTCGTTGCCTTCTCCTTGACTGGTCCAGTCTGGCGTTTCAGAGAAATTCTCTGTGCTGTTGCCCATGAATAGGTGAACGGTTCCACTGAACATCGGAGCCCCTGTTGGCGAAAATTCCTGAACCAGTAGTTCATCCATTCCATCGTTGTTGATATCATCAACAATTTCCACGACTGTTCCAAACAATTGTCCAGAAGCGAGCCGTTGGATGCTCTTGTCCGGACTCGTTGAAATCCCATCAGGCGACCCATAGAAAACTTCGATGGCAGAGTAGCCAATCGGTGATGCCTCTGTTCCAGAATTTGAAACAACAAAATCTCCGTAGCCGTCACCGTTGAGGTCACCCCCAGTTGACATCGAACGGCCAAAGTAAGGCCCGTCCGTACTTGCCGTAATGTTGTGCGACCATGTCAAACCGTCTGATGTTCCTTCGAAAACGGACAATCTTCCGTTCGAGTTTCCATCGGACCAATTGCCTTGGAGTGCAACGAGATCATGGTTGCCGTCTCCGTTCATATCATCAAGAAGAGCGACTTTCAAACCAAGCATTTCTTCATGGTTACCCGCTGAACTCCAAACAAGGTCGAACTGCGTTTGGTTCCATTCGTACAATGCGAGAAGGCCGTGATTACCCTCGTCCGCTCGACTTGTGTTGTCAAAACCAGGTGATGAAAGCAGCATCTGAGTCATCCCATTTGCGAGGAACTGTCCAATCGCAACTCCACTACCAAACAATTCGGAGGTTTGTGTCCCACTGAGGACGAGAGGTGTTGAGGAATCGAGACTATCGTTTCCGCCAAAGAGAATGCTAACACGGCCGTTATTGGTCAATCCACTGTCCGATGCGGTGGGTTGTGTGAATACGACATCATCAAATCCATCTCCGTTCAAATCTCCATACGCCGCAGAACCTTCTTCGACATCAGGGTACAGTTCGAACACCGTCATCGCTTCACTGGAAAGTCGACCAGTTGATTGATCTTCCAAACTCTTGAAGATGGAAAGTTCGGTCTGGCCCGAATCGAATGACGTTGTTGCAACCTGAGCAAGGCCGTTTAAGTCGAGATCAAGGCCAATTGCTGAGTGGACTGTTGCATCACGGGCAAGGATCTGTTCGGTTCTCTGATCTCCGTCCACTTGCAACCTGACAGCTTCACCTGAGCGGGTGTATGCGATGTTTGCAACACCGTTATCATCCATCTTTAACTCAAATTCATCACCAACTGGGCCGATGTCAAGGAGGCTGTGATACCAGCGCAGCCCACTGTTGTTCACTTGCCATAATTCGCCTGTAGAGGTACGAATTACAGCAAATTCATTGCCCTCATCAGTAAGACGAAGTGTCATTGTTTCAGGATAGAGGTCTTCGATAATGGTACGCTTCAGCCATGTGTCCGTTGAGTATACTTGTCCTTCAAAGGCCAAACGAGCCATCTTGAGATTTGCTCCATCGCCGAAGATGGCGAGTGGCCGATAGCTTTCATCGACAACAACAGAGCACCCGATGAGTCCAGAAGCAGTGCTTACGGTATCGATAAGTGAGTCAGTGAAGGCTCCATCCGATGTTAGAACGCCCATTCGAACTTCTCCAAGGTCATTCATCCAACAGATGTAGTTCGATCCATTTTCTGCAAGGTAAACGCTTGGTGGACTCAAGTTGCTTGTCGTGCCCGAGACAAGGACTTCGCTCATCCACATGTCGATGGACGAATCGGAACGAACCAGCAATTCGGTCATACCTTCCAGGTCAATTGTCTGCCCTCCGAGGGTGTGTCCGTGTTCCAAATTGCTTGGTAGTGTAAGATCTACGAAGATCTGTTCTGAAAGAACAGGCTCACTAGTCATCGTTTGGGAGCTAAGTGGAGACATTAATTGAACGAGCAAGAGCAGGACAAGTCCCGTGGAAAGGACCGATTTGAAAAGCGTCCGCTCCTCGCGCATGAACTTCTTAGAACACTCAACGTTCTAAACCATTGTCAGCAATCGATTTGTTTTCTCTTCATTCAGAGCGACCCATGAGGTCAAGAATATGCTTGATGTGGGAATTGCATGTCGAAGGTCCTCATCGTTGCAAATGGTGAATGGCCTGAACTGTTTCAATTTGAGGATCGAATCAAAGGATACGAAACCATTGTCGCTCTTGATGGTGCTGCGAACCGCTTGTTCGGATTCAATATCATTCCTCATGTCATCTTGGGCGATCTTGACAGCATTTCACCAACAGTTCTCGAACAATGCAAAGCGGAACACTCGAAAATCGTGAATGCTCCAGATCAAGAACGCAGTGATATCTCCAAAGGATTGCAATGGGTGCATCAGACATATCCAGAATCAGAGGTGTATCTTGTTGGCGTTGAAATTGGAAGGTACGACCATCATCTCGCTGCTTATTCTGCACTCTTTGAATGCAAAAGTCCGGCAACAATTCTCCTTAATGGGTGGGAAGCCCATCGCGTCTCGACAACACCATCCAGTTTCAAATCGAATCCGGGAGAGATTGTGAGCCTCATTCCATTCGGAACCGTAACTGGCGTCAATATCCAAGGATGTCAATACCCTCTCGAATCCGATTCATTAACAACCGGAACAAGAGGTATCTCCAACATAGCAATTGAATCAACGATCACTGTTTCAATTAGAACTGGTGACCTTTTACTCCTCATCGAAAGGCGAGGGTGGCAGTGAACTTCGAATGAATGAACTGTAATCGCTCTTTTCATCCCACTTTTGGGCATGTTGGTCGATTCGTGCACGCTCCATTGTCGCCTCCAATCCCCCCCAATCCTCAATCAGATTCAACTTCAAGGCTGCTTTGGGAGTATAACCGGGTAAGAAGTTACGCCAAAGGAATGGGATTCGGCCTGGCGTAACGGTATTGACTGCCTTGACGATTGATGTGTTGCATGTCTTGAACAATGTGTGATAGAATTCAGGGTGGGCAATCAATTGGTTCAGCCTGTGAGACATTTGGAGGATCATTTGTCGTTCTTTGTCTGGCGGCGTAATCACACGATACATCGAGACAATGTTACTTCGGCCATGTGTCCTAAGTTGAGTCACGTCACGTTCAAACCCTACAAGGAGATACAATTCATAGGAGCGCCATAGTCCAGTCCACGGATGGTACTTTTTGCCACGCTGACGTCGTGTTTCAAAAGAAAATGAAAGACAGGTCCCATCAAAGAACTCGAAGGTCAAATACGTATGTGACATGCCTCGGAACGAATGAAATTGATCAACAACAAACCAGATGTGCTTGACTTTGGTCGAATCCACAGTGACTTCGTCCACCCACTTCTCGTCTCGATCTCTTGTTGTTCGCCAATGAAAGTCTCGAACGTTTCGAAATGTAATCATGGAATCGTTGAATTCAGCGCTTGTAGCGTGTTCACAGTCTGCTGCCCAATCAGCATGTAACTTAGGCTGACGAGGGCGCACACGAGTCCACCATATGCGGACTCCATTCAGGAGAAGAAGAAGGATAAATCCTCCAACCAAGAGAAGTAAATACATTACCCAATCAGCCATATCTTCACCAGCGTTGCCAAATATTGTAGGTTGCATCCCACCAATCAAGCGAACCATCTGGGTGCTTTCTCCACAATTGGCCTTCATCATCAAGGACGGTCGGCAACCCTTCTGGGTCTGGGGACCCATCGTTCAGAATTTGTGGGGCAGGTCCAAGTTGAGGCAGTGTCAACAATTCATCATGCTCACGGATACGTACCAACAATACGAAAACTACGATCGCAACTATCAAACCGAGAACACCAATCGTGTACCAACCAACATCCTCGGTGGCAGTTTCATCGCCATACGACTGACTGGGTAGAGCTTCTTGTTCCTCTGAGGTCAGTTCAGAAGAAGGAAGGCGAACAATGTTGACTGCTTGCGTGCTTGCAATGTTCTCCAAATTGGTCACTTTGAGTACAACAAGATGAACCCCCGCTGGAAGAGATGAACAATCGTAGACTGCCCCCTCAGAAATTGTTGATGTTGTCGACACATCCCATTCTTTTGTATAGAGTGTGAAATCCTCATTGGAATTTGTTGGCTGAATTGCAACCAGACAAGACCTGTCCGTCGTTAGACCATCACCGGTCACAACAAGTTCGAACGTTGGTGCAGGTCGATTTTCAATCGTAAGGTTAAGTGAGGCTTCAGCGGTTTGACCAAGTTCGTTTCGATACGTTTCTCGGAGAGAATACTGCCCTGCTGGCCACGTAGAGCAGTCAATGCTCGTTGCGTTGTCAAGGACAATGAAAGGAGCTCCTGTGAATGTGAGGGTTCCAAGGGCACCATACCGCGGCCCAGTTTCATCCATGAACAATCGATTAATTTCACAATTTGAACCCGTCTGAAGATTGTTCTGACCGGTGAACTGAAGAGAAATCATCGGTGTTTGTAATGCAGGAACCATCTCGTAGCTTGGCAAAGAAATTGTAGATATTTCGACTCCGTTCATGTCATAGAATCCAAGAGCGAGGTCGTGTGAACCTCGTGACCATGCATCATAGGTGAGACTTGCATTGGTCTGTCCAAGAATTTCGATCGTTGTTGATTCAATGACGTCTCGATCATTGTGTGTGGCAATCAATCTTACGTCAACAAACGTTGATTCCGTTGTCGAATTGAGGATGACGACCACTCGCACTGCATCGATATCTCCGTCTTGGTTGAGATCGAGTGTGTCATTCCGCAATGCAACCATCGTAATACCAGCCTCCTCAAATCCGATATCGGCTTCAGCACGAACGTGACCAATACTCAAAACTGGAACAATGAAAAGCAAGATCAGGGAAAGGGCGAGCCTACGCATCGTTTTCACCTCCTGGAGGAGGTGGTAGTGGAATCGCAAGATCTGGTAATGCCAATTCAGCAGGGTTTGGTTGTGCGTCTATGTTAGAGGAGGTGTCGTCGCCAATCAACAAGTCATCAATTAACGCTTTTTCATCGCCAGATCGCATGGTTCGTACAACAAGTGCTGCAGAAGCACCAAGGATGAATGAAATACCAACAATGAGATATGTCAACCAAGATGCTGCAGGATCTTCGCCCATGATAGCGAGAGCAGCATTCCACTCACCGTATTCGTTTGACCAACCATCACCGTTGCCGTCCTCACAGCCTTGTAAATCTCGTTTCGAGGTCCCAAACTCTTCTGGACAGTCGTCGCGAAGGGCTCCAAGGGGAACGTCACCAAATCCGTCACCATCGCTGTCCTTCCACTGCAAGGCTTCTGTTGGGAAAGCATCTGCTATTCCGTAAGGATGGGCGTCCCATCCGTCGGTTGGATCCGACCAACCATCTCCATCAGTATCTCGACATCCTAGACGGTCAAGAATCGATGTTCCACGGGTGCTTGGACATGCATCTGCCTCGTTTCCGTCAGCTTCATCACCGTACCCATCACCATCGGTATCTCGCCATTGAGTTGGTTCGTGAATGAATGCGTCCCCAAGGTTGGACCACCCATCACCGTCCGTATCTGGGCAACCCCATCGGTCCCCTCCTGAACTTGGACCGACCGATGTTCCAGGTTGAGATGGGCAAACGTCAGCCGTTGTTCCAGATGGATTGTCGCCTCGGCCATCGCCATCCCGGTCGTGCCATTGTGTGGGATCTTCTGGCCAAGCGTCACCTGAACCACCAGGGCTGGCGAGCCAGTACGGAGTTGGATCAGACCAACCATCCTCGTCGGAATCTGGGCAGCCCCAACGGTCGAATGTGGACAACCCGTAGGTTGTCTTGCAACCATCACCTCGGTAAGCAAGACGCCATGCCTGACCATCGAAATATTCCATGTTGTCACCAAATCCATCGTTATCGGTATCATACCATTGAGAAGAATCATTCGGGAAAGCATCCGCAAACCCTTGCGGGTGTGCTATCCAATCGTCTGTTGGGTCTGAGTAGCCGTCTTTGTCAACATCTCGACAGCCGAGACGGTCAAAACGAGAAATCCAACCACTTTCAACCTCTTCAGCGTTGGAATTCATACAGACATCTCCTTCGAATCCGTTGAGATTATCCCCAAACCCATCACCATCTGTATCTCTGTACTGGCTCGGAATCATTGGGAAGTCGTCGACTTGTGTAGCGCCGTAGGTTTGGTTATCTCCCCAGCCATCGGAGTCAGTGTCACGGAATTGTGTTGGATTGTCGGGGAAATCGTCGATGAGTCTCGCACCTTCGGTTTGATTGTCTCCATAGCCATCATAATCTCTGTCTCGCCATTGTGTCGGCTCGAATGGAAATGCATCCGCACCATCGACAGCCGACCAATTCTCGCCTGGGTCCGACCAAGCATCGGCATCGGCATCTGGACAACCGTATCGATCAGCGAATGAGGCACCGAGAATGAACGGGCAGGCATCGGGTTGGTAAGCCACTTCAAGCCATTGGCCGATTCCCCATTCCAAATGAGTTTGATTCCACATCGGGTCATCCCAGTTGTCGCCGTAACCATCACCATCCGTATCCTGCCACTGCGTCACTTCAAATGGGAAGGCATCAGCAAGACCACTTGGATGAGCATACCATGGTTCAAGACCATTCAATCCACCAGGATCTGCATCGGAATAAGAATCGCCATCTGAATCAATGCAGCCGTATCGGTCGGAAGTAGAGTACCCTCTACTATCGGGACAATGGTCTGGTTGGTTGCCGAGGATGTTGTCACCATACCCGTCAAAGTCACGATCTCGCCATTGGGTTGCATCGTCTTCGAAAGCATCGGCGCCATTCTGAACGTCCCAGCCCGAATCTGTATCGGACCATCCGTCTGAATCTGAATCAATGCAGCCTTGCCGGTCATTTGTTGAGGTTCCAACAATCAAGTCACAATCATCATCTGAGTCAACAAAGCCATCCTCATCCGTATCACGGTCTGTTTTGTCGATTGATGCGAGAAGGGTGTAATCAAAACCATCATTGCACCACGAATCCTTTCCTTTGATTTTGACATAAACATACCCTGCTTGTCCCATCGTCTTCGAAAGTGTTCCTGAAGGATTGTCATCGCTACGGCCCATTGTTGCGACCTGGGAACCGGATTCATCGTGCATTGAATAATCACCTTCCCAACCATCGCCAGGGCACCACCAAGCTGCATTGCTCATTGATCCTGAAAACGTAATGCTGACGATGTCACCTTTGTAGGCATAGATTCGCCACCAGTCTGTTCCATCATTGGGCGAACATCCATCAGGATCACAGACGTAACCATTGGACGAGACGCCATCGGTCAACAAATTCGAGGCGGCTTGAGTGTCATCTGCATGAACCGAGGGTACCATCGAAAGCAGCATCACGGCGAACATGCCAACAGCAATGCTACGCCCGAGCATGCTTGCCCATGATACCTGCCGGTTAAGAAGAAAGCGACGATTAGTTGAACCGGCCTAGTGCATCACGAAGTGCTGGTTCAAGTGATTCATGCTCAAATTTGTAGCCCAAATCCAACAATCGCTTGGGATGAACCTTCTGCCCATCGAGAATAAGCGATTTGCCCATTTCTCCAAACATGATCTTCATGACAAAACCAGGAGCAGGGGCAAAAGCAGGACGACGCAAAACCTTACCAAGCGTTTTAGCAAATTGCTTTTGCGTAACAGGCTCAGGGGCAGTCAGATTGTAGATGCCACTCGCATCATCCTGATTCATGAGATAGTGAATTGAATAGATTTGATCGTCAAGAGAAATCCAAGACTGCCATTGCCTCCCACCGCCTATAGGGCCTAAAGCTCCGATTTTCGCAATAGGCAAAATTTGCTTAAGCATTCCACCGGCAGCAGTTGTAACGATGCCAGTCCGCATGTGGATTGTACGTATTCCTCCTTCAGATGCTGCAGATGTTGCGTCTTCCCATTGTTTGCAAATTTTAGCAAGGAAACCATTTCCGATACTGCTTGATTCGTCCAATTCTTCGTTCCCTCTGTTGTCGTAAAAGCCAACAGCTGAAGCGCACATGAACAAACTTGGAGGAGCCTCTAGCGCTGCAAGCGCCTTGGAGAGATTTTCCGTCGGAACAACACGGCTTTGAGCAATCAGTTTCTTTCGTTTCTTACTCCAACGTTTGTCTCCAATACCCGCACCTGCAAGATGAATAACAACATCAAAGCCTTCAAGGGAACCTTCGAGTATCTCTCCAGTTGTGTCGTCCCATCGAACGACTTTGTCTGGATTTTGATCAGCGTGTAACGTTGTCGAGGGGCGCAAAAGTCGGTGCACATCATGCCCATCCGTTTCAAGGAAGGCTCCCAGTTGTGTTCCGATTAAGCCTGTTGAACCGGTGATTAAGATACGACGACGTTCACGGTCTTTGAACATCTGTTGGCGAGTGAGGTCTGCAAGAACTCTCCGAGTTCGATGTTTGAACATTGTCCTAACACGGGGCATGACCATGATTGGCGCCCCGATTCTTGAGAAGAAATGGAACGGTAGTTTCCAATCAATTTTGTCGTCGATTGTCGATTCGTTTTCTCCACCATCAACGAATTTGTGGATGTGATTCCAACGGGCAAACGGTCCTTTGATCGTATCATCGCAGAACTGTTCTCCCTCGATGTAGCCATGATGCTTGGCAACCCAACGTTGAGGAACAATGCCAATCTTCATCCTGAATTCGGTCATTGCACCATCGGTAATCCCTCCGACTTCGACGGGACGTATACCTTCCCAGTCTGGCATGATTCGGCGCACAGCGCCAGGACGAGCATGCCAATTCCATACGGTTTGACGAGAAAACGGGAAGGTTGCGGTGTGTTCAAAAATCGGCATACGTATTCCTCTATGTTAGGAATCAGCGTATTTTCGTATATAATCCTCGGTTTTGAACTTACGTTTTGTCGAAGCTGAAGTCATGTAGCGAACCTTGCCAAAGATGGCTCGCTCGAACCAACCTCGATCAAATCGGCCAAAGATCCAGAAGATTCCCGTGTAAGAGTTCGGATCGCGACCATCCAGGGCCCAGCGGTCGTTCAGGCGAATCAACCATTCAGATGCAGTTTCTGGGTCGGCGCACCATTCGAGCACTTTCTTTCCCCAAAGCATTCGCAAATAGTTGTGTATAATTCCGTCCTTACGTAGTTGCAGTTGGGCTGCGTTCCAGAGGGGGTCGTGAGTTTCACCGTTTTCGAGTTGCTCGAATGTGTAAACATATGGGCGTTCATCGTTCGAATGTTCCTCAAGGGTCTTTCTTGCCCATTCAGGAAGGGTATCATACGAGGTGTGATCAGGGTGTTCGTAACAATAGATGAAACCGAGTTCGCGCCATGTAATCACTTGGTCGAGGAATGCTTCAGCACCTTCGCTCATCCCCCACCATCCAGCTCGACGTCCGTTGTGAGGAGGCGTGATTTTCATCGCATTCCAGTTCTCAAAATTGAGAACTTCTTGTACAATTTCAAACGACGAAATATGTCCGAAATGAAGCCAAGGAGACAGCCCGCTTCCTCCGTGTCGTTCCGGATGGTTACGGTCGACGTGATACGAATGTAATCGTTGTTCGATGAAAATCTTGAGTTCTGTACGGGCCGTCAACGACCCCCCTCTGCGATTGTCAACCGGTGAAACGCCATGATCAATGTCAAGCACTGAAAGTGCTTCACGGCCTTCTCGTGATGCTTCGGCTACTCTCCAAATAAATTCGAGAGGAGTGATTGGGACATCAGCCTGTTCGAAGCATTCGGCGACGATTTGCGAGCCATCTGCAACATCGGAGAGTTGCTTGAGTGGATTCGCATGAGGAGGTGCTGTGATCAAATTAAGTACGTTTTTGTGGATATAACGTCGGAACGAGTGAGCGGTCGAGAAGGAACGTTCTGGAGCACGCATTGGTACTATTCCGTTGCTGTCAACGCATTGAACGGAACAACCGACCAGTTCTTTCGCACGCTGCGCAACATCACGAGGCATGTATGTTGGGAAGTCATCGATGACAACTGCAACTGCGTTCTGTGAAAATGATTTCAACAACCCACTTGCTTGTGCCTTCTTGGTCTCCACATAAGGCACGTACGTGACGGCACTGGATTCGAACAATTTTCTGTTGTCAATCATCCCCTGCAAAACGAAGGTGTGAATCCGGTCGTTGGCCCAACGATGCCCTAGAGCGAGGCATTCGACAACAATCAGAGGGACATTGTGTTCATTTGCAAGGCCAATAGCATGGTCGAGAGCAAAGTTCCAACGTGCACGTCGTGCACTTGTCATCCAGTAGACGATGTGAGTCCCGCTGAGGTTCAACGGTTTATCGTTCGCATCAATACGGCGAACGTCAATCATTGGACCACCTCGTCTGATAGAGTCATTCGGCCATCACTGAACACGAGGTGGTACGGTCGTTTGGATTCTGAACTGAGATCAATAAGTGGAAGCGTGGTGTTCTTGAGAGCGACCTCGGCAAAGCCTCGCATGGCTGCAGATACCCACTCAATCTCATCAAACTCCTCCGATTTGTAAAATCGAATATTTGCTATCTCTCCCTCTTGTGGGTGGATTTCAAATTCGGAGGCGGAGATGTTGTAGCATAAGAAGAGCCCAACGCCTCTCTGAGTTTGGGTTGTCCTCAACCCCACAAAGCCAGAAACCTCTCCATGGATGTTAGTTTCTTCACGAAGTTCACGCAGCACTGCGGTTTCGATGGACTCGTGAGGTTCGACGTGGCCTTTAGGGAGACCCCAATATCCAGCATAGGGGCCTTTTGCCTCCTGGACGAGGAGGATGCCTGATTCGGTGACCACTGCAGCGGCCACTCCAATGTCAAATTCCCCAGTCACGTTTGAATTTGCACATACCCACTATTTGAAGAACCGTTTAGAAAATCGCCACAAACGTTGTAGTTCAGAAACAGTCCTTTATACATAGAACGTCGTTTTCATGAATTATGAAGGCAAATCCCGATTCGGAGTATACAGCAGTGCCTGCAGATGCCAAACTTCCTACCAAATACGGAGATTTTCGCATTCGATCTTACATAGATCCACGAGACGGTGCAGAGCATGCAGCCATCTACTTTGGCGACATGAACGAACAAACCCCTCCACTTGTAAGAGTTCACTCGGAATGCCTGACTGGCGACGCTTTTGGCAGCCTTCGATGCGATTGTGGTCCTCAACTCCAACAGGCCCTGAAAACCATTCAGGAAGCAGGGCGAGGAATTGTACTGTATCTTCGACAAGAAGGCAGAGGCATTGGCCTCTTTGCGAAAATGCAAGCATACAACCTTCAAGACCGTGGGCTCGATACGCTCGACGCCAACCTAGCCCTCAATCTCCCAGCTGACGGACGAGATTACACTATAGCAGCAAACATGCTCACAGACATCGGCGTAGACAGCGTTCGCCTGATGACCAACAACCCAGACAAGGTTGAGCAATTGAGGCGTCATGGAATTAACGTCGTCGATCGAGTCGAGCACAAAGCAGGTTTCTGTTCTGAGAACAGAGATTATTTACGAACGAAAGCGTTGCGAATGCGCCACATTTTGCCAATTTGAGGATGATGCATATGGGAGAAGTAATTTTGACAGCGGACCGCCTCACTCACTCAGAGGCGAAGCGGGTGAGCAAAGATTTAATTGGAGAACTCGCACCTAATTTTACACTCACTGACGACGCAGGCAACGTGTTTGACAGTTCTAGCCTCGATGGTTCTTGGAGAATTTTGTTCTTCTACGCCAAAGACGGCTCCCCTACGTGCAAGCGCGGGTGTTTGACCTTCAAAGAACAGCACGATTTGTTCATATCTGCAGGATGCAAAGTGGTCGGAATTGGTGAAGGAACGAGCGAATCTCATGCAAAATTCAAGAATGGACTCGGTGGACTTCCATTCCCTCTTCTCGCTGACCCCGATCGGGCTGTAGCAGACAAGTTCCTCGTTCCTGTGCATCTTGGAATGTTCCCTGCAAAATCCAGCTTCCTCATTGGACCTGACAACAGAATCCATCACGTCTATGATTGGCTTTTCCGTCCACGACGACACGTCGCACGAATTTTGAAGAGTCTCTCATCCGTTACTGGGGGCTCCGACTAATGTGGGACAGCCTTCTCAACGAAGCAGGCCTAACCGAGCGAGAAGTACGTTCGATTATGGTCCTTGGGAACAACCCAAACATGCGAGCAAGTGAACTTGCTAAAGAACTGCAAACCACTCGATTGGATGCATACAACAGCCTTTCTCGGTTGCAAGAGATGGGAATCGTAACTGCAACAGCAGATCGTCCAATGCTGTTTTCGAGTCTCCGAGTCGATGAAGCACTTCAACACATCATTGAGATGCGACGCCGCCAATTGGATAACTTGGAAGAAGGATTCAATGATTTGTCCAAAGGTATTACAGAAGCAAACGCATCTTACGAGGCGAATCGACGTCAACGTGACGAACCTCGGTTTGCTGTACTCAAGGAACGAAGCCACATTTATCGTCGTCTCGAACGCATGGCAGAAGATACTGAAGAGCGTCTTGTTTTGCTCCTTGGCCGATACGGAATTTTGCACCTTTGTCGGAGCGAGGCTCTCGAAACCGTCAACTCTATTGCAGAGAAAGGCGTTGTTGTTCAGGTTATTGCTCAACTCGACCGAAGAACAACCCGCTTCTTCCAGAAACTGCACGATTCAATTGAAATCAAGCATTCGGATGATCTTGATTCGCAAGGTTTTCTGCAAGACTGCACACATGTCGTCCAATTCCTCAACATTGAAGAGAACCCTGTAGGACGTGGCAAAGAAGACGCTGCACTGGTCATCGAAAGCGAGCCGTTTGCTAAAGCACAAGAAAATCTCATTGACACAATCTGGGAAGATGCCGTACAGTTCGAAGTCGCAGAAGCGCGGTTCTCTAAGGGGCGAATTCATGACCCTCTTCGATTGACGATTGGAGAGGGTTCATTCCTCGACTCACTCGTAGGAGCACTCGGTGTCGATGACCTTCCTGAACACGATACTCCGTTCGACCCGGACGCCTTCCTAGCAGCTGGTACCGAAGTCAATCAAGCACGTCAAGAATTGACAAAGGGTCGTCTCTCAAACCTCAAGATTCTCGGTATTGATTTGGCTCGTATGCTGCGACAAGTTGGCAACAGAGTCGGACACGAACTTGCTTTCTCTCTGCGATCGATTGAAAATCATGTTGAATTTCTTGACGAAATGATGGATTGGTGGGAGTTTGCAGGCCTAGGACGCCTTGAGTACGGTATTGACCCTGTATTCCACGTCCAGGTTGGACTTGACCACCCTCCAAGTGAGGATCCAGACGTTTTGCCAATGTGGGAACTTGATGATGGAATTATCGAAGGTGTCTTGATGACCCGATTCCCGAAGGGAGGGAATGTCAATGTTCGCCGATACGATGGCACTGGTGAACCTGATGACCTTTGGCGCTACCACATCATCATGAACAATGAAGAACAACCAGCGGAACCCTCGGCATGATGGATTTGAGCCTCAACACTATCACGATTCTTATCGTGTTTGTTTACGTGACACTCGCCTGGCTGAAAACCGTCTCATCTGGCAATGTTACGGTCATGGACGTGTTGTGGGGAATGGGCTTCGTCGCTCTTGCTTGGAGCCGTTTCCTCCTTGCTGATTCATACAATATCGCTGGAGTCGCTTGCCTAGTGTGTGTAACGATATGGGGGCTTCGACTTGCAGTCGTTTTGCATCAACGGACAAAGAAGAGAGGAGAAGACCAGAGATATGTTCGAATGCGTGAGTCTGCAGGGAAGAACTGGTGGTGGATCAGCTTCCTCCAGGTCTTTATCTTACAAGGGGCCCTTCTCTTGCTCATCGCTCTCCCAATCTTCTCGTTGATACCCAATGAAGCTGCAGCTCTTGAGTGGTCAGCTGTATCGATTGCTTTGTCTGGCCTCTGCCTGATTGGATTCATTTTGGGACTAGCACTTGAACACAAAGCGGATATGGAACTGAAAAAATACCGAATGAAACATGGACCAGGGAATTTGAAGACGGATGGAATGTTCTCAGTTTCTCGCCATCCAAATCACTTAGGGGAAGCAATCCTATGGTGGTCGATTGGAATCTTTGCGGTTGTTGTTGGCGGCCTCGAGTCGTCCCCCCTCCTCGTTGGACCCTTGGTTTTGACATTACTTCTGCGATACGTCAGCGGAGTCAAGATGTCTGAGGTCGATTTACAGGAACGGGAAGGGTATCAAGAGTGGGTTTCTGCGACACCTGCGATGTTTGCAAATCCAATCAAAACCCTCTTGAAGAAAAACGCCGATTGATAAATGAACAGGAGGTTTTCTAACCATGCGCCTATTGACATTCGTACGCTTTATTCGGATGATCACGAAGAAAGGTCCCGCCGATTTGGACAAGATCCAGAACATGGGCCTTCTTGCAGTGAAGCTTACGCAAATTTTCGCCCTCCGCCCAGATTTGCTTTCTGAAGAGAAATGCAAACAACTTCAATCGCTCTACCAACGAGCGAATTCGATCCCTCGAGAAGATTCAATGAAACTTATCCAGGACAGGGCACCGCATGGATTTCTCGATGCTTTCTCACACTTCGAAGAAGAACCGTTTGCTGCTGCGAGCATTGGACAAGTCCACAAAGCAGTGCTCAAAGATGGCACCAAGGTCGTTGTGAAGATTATCAAAGCGGACTTCGAGAAGTCCTTCCGAAAAGATGTTGCACGAATGAAGCGATGGTTGCGAATTGGACTTTTCCTCAATCCAAGATTGCGAAAGGTTGGAAATCCCGTTGGGCTGTTGCAACACGTCGAAGATTACACATTGAGAGAACTCGATTTACGAAACGAAATCGAAGGCGCTGAACTTCTTCAACATAAGGCAAAAGAAGTGGAGCACCAATTCCCAATGCCTCTCCTCTCTTTCCCCCGGGTTTGGCCGGAACTATCCAACCAACACATCCTCGTGATGGAACATATTGAATCTCCAACTCTTGAAGACCGGCTTACGGAAGGGACAATGTCTTGGGAGAATCTGTTGCAACTTTTCAGGATTCATGGAGCATTTATGTTCGGAATCGGAACTTTCCACGGAGATCTTCACCCAGGCAATGCTATGGTCGATGACAATGGTCAATTCACGTTCATTGACACGGGAGCAATCTCTCATGCACCCGATAAAGTCCGTTCTGCCTTGTTCGGATTCTTTTTCCATCTTGCCAAGGGACAATTGGATGAATCATTCGAGGCAATGTTGTTGATGGCAGATACACCTCCGAGTGGAGCTGCGAAGGAAAAATACATGGCAAGTATGCACGACATCTATTCGGATTTCATCGGTAAGACTGTGAGCGAAGTATCGCTTACGCAGCAAATGATGAAAACAGTTCGATGTGCAGTTCTGGCAGGATGTCGCTTTGGGGAAGAGGCATTTCCAATCATACGGTCGCTGATGTATATGGATGGAATGGTTCTGCGAGGCCAACCGAATGTCGATCTCATAACATCAATGGGACCTTATCTCGATGAATTTGCTTCGATTGTTGAATTGCCGTATTCAGACCACAACACTGCCTCGCAAGAAACTACGAGTACAGCCTTCTGGAACGGGAAGCTTAACCCTACTGATTAGTGGTGTAAAACGTCGCTTTATAAGGCGATTCTCGTTGGGGAAAATATGGATAACAGCAACAACCCAACCGCCATAATTGTAGGCTCAGGCCCCGGTGGCCTCGCATCGGCACTCCTTCTCGCCCACTCGGGTGTAAAAGTCACTGTTCTTGAGAAAGCAGATGCCGTCGGCGGACGTACTCGATTGTTCAAGAAAGACGGCTACACTTTCGACCGAGGACCAACCTTTTTTCATTATCCAGAAGTGATAGAAGAAATCTTCCAAGCCATTGGTCTAGACGCTCACAAGGAACTCGGTTTGATGCCACTGGACCCAATGTATCGTCTTGTCTTTGGTGCTGGTGGCCACATCGATGCCACAAGTGACCTCGAGCAAATGACGGAACGCATACGAGAACTCGCAGGTGATAAGAACGCCGACGGCTTCAAGAATTACGTCAAACAAAACCGCAGGAAATTGGACCTGTCAAAGAAATGTTTGCAGACTCCTTGGACAAGTCCACTCAACGTACTCTCTAAGCGTGCTATGAGAGTCGCAACCGTACTCAAGCCATGGGCAAGTGTTGCTGGAGATCTCGGAAAGCACTTCGACGACGAGAGAATTCGATTGGCTATGTCATTCCAAACCAAGTATCTCGGCATGAGTCCTTTCCACGCCCCGTCATTGTTCACCATCCTTGCCTTCCTTGAATACGAACACGGCATCTTCCACGCTAAAGGCGGACTAGGAAGTATCACCGCTCGAATGGGTGAAATCGCAGAAGAAATGGGAGTTGATATACGACTCAACACTCCTGTCAAGTCCCTCATCTATGAAGGAAAAACCGTCACCGGCGTACGAATTGAAGGGAAAGAGATGATGGCGGACAGAGTCGTTGTCAATGCTGACTTTGCCCATGCAATGACGACTCTCGTTCCGAATGAGAAGCGGAAGAAATGGTCCAACAAGAAATTGGAAAAGAAGGGTTATTCTTGTTCAACATTTATGCTGTACCTAGGTGTTGACAAGCAATATGATTTGCCTCACCACCAGATATATGCATCATCAGAATATGAAAACAATCTCAAGGACATCACAAACCACCGTTTGACCTGGGACGATCCGTCAGTCTACGTTCAAAATGCATCAATTACCGATGATTCACTAGCTCCGGAGGGGCACTCTACCGTTTACGTACTGGTGCCTGTACCAAATCAACACAAGAGCATCGTTTGGGATGACATCAAAGCAGATTTCCGTGAAATTGTTGTTCATCAACTTGCAAAGCTTGGTTACGATGACATAGCCGATCACATCGTCTCTGAGACCGTCATCACACCGGACGATTGGGGAGCATCAGACATCTACCGAGGTGCAGTCTTCAACCTCACTCACGACCTCAAGCAAATGCTCTGGCGCCGACCACAAAACCGGTTTGAGGAAGCAAACAACCTCTTTATCGTAGGCGGAGGAACTCACCCTGGCAGCGGACTACCAACCATCTTTGAAAGCGCTCGTATCAGCAGTAAGTTGGTGCTTGACGATCTTGGAATCGATCCGGACTGGAACGGAGTAGACACCTGGTTTGAAGGTGTTCGCCGATCCCCAAACGGACGCAAGGCCCAACGCCGGATAACCACCACGAAAGAGACAGGAACACCGACCAACGCTTGAGGGAACAACGTGCGATTCGTTGCCTTGATGCTTATCCTGCTGCTTTCAGGATGCCTTGAATCAACAGTTCAAGAGGGACGTGTTTTCACTGCCGATACGCTTGATCGGCCCGAAGATGCGGGAGCAATCTATTCAATGAAAGACAATCTCAGCCAAGGCCCAGTGTTGGTCCTCTTCATTGGCGTTGGATGCATAGGATGCAAAGATTGGACCGATGACTTGCGAAAACATCACACCGAATGGATGGTTCAAGACCCACCACTTCAGATTGTCTCGGTTGAGCGATACCTTAACTTCGAGACCAAAGAAGATGTTGCAGAAGAATTTGGAACGATTGACAGCAATCACTACACTCCATGGCCAATTGTGCTGCCAACAGATGATGATTCAATACAACGGATTGAGGATGAAGCCAATCTTAGCCAATCCATTTTCGAGTATTATGGGCTTCCAGGAACACCTGCGTTGTTCCTCATCGATCAGGGTGGAGTCATTCAATGGGAAAGTGACACATACTATCCAAACGAGAATTCAATCAAAGAGATTGAGAAAGCCTACGAAGAGGTGATTTAATGGTCGAAACGATGCTTTTGGTTGCATTCTTCACTGCAACGATGTGGGTTGGACCATTCTGGATGTTAATGTTACTCCAACCATACGAAGAACGGACCAAAAAATGGATGGAAGGTCCATGGTTTGTACTTGGCCCATTGATTGCATACCTGATTATCCTCTCGATGAATCTCGGCGCCCTGAGTGATATGATTGGCGATGGGACCCTGAGTGGTGTTGTGTCGGGGCTAGCAGAGGTACTCGGTACGAACGACGGTGCCGTTCTCGCTTGGACCCACTTTGTCATTGGCGACATCATCGTAACCAGGTGGATTTGGAAGCGAAGTATTGAGACAGAAATCAACAAAACCGTCGCACAAGTCGCTATCCTGTTTGGCGTCATGCTCATGCCGATTGGACTCGCAATCCATCTCGTCACGATGCAAGTCAACAAGGGTAACAACACGCATTGATAAATGGAAAAACTGAGGCGTGAATATGAACAAGGCAGACTTGATTGAAGAAGCGTTCTTAGAATGTGAAGAAATCTGCCGACGTGCATCATCGACATTCTATGCTAGTTTCTCAGCTCTCCCCTACCAGAAGCGGCGCGCAGTTCACGCAGTCTATGCCTTGTGCCGCTACCTCGATGACATCGCAGATGGAGACTCTCACCCTATCGTTCAACAATCAGAACGGCTCGATCAACTCGTTACTCAACGTGACAATTTACTCAAGGGCATCCATCAAACGCCTACAAATAACTCCGAAGAAGAGCACCGTTACCGCTTGATGGCATTGGTCGATGCGAAGGAGCGACTGACGCGATTGTACGAAGGAGATGCAAGTGCTGCTCGTGGAGAGCCTATCTTTGTTGCAATAAATGAGGTTTTCAAGCAATTCCCTGTCCGACTAACTGATTTTGAGACAATCATAGAAGGAATGGAAGATGATTTGTTTGAAGTTCGTCACAAAACATGGGACGAAGTCCGCGCATATTGCTACAAAGTTGCCTCGGCCGTAGGACTCGTTCTCATCGAAATCTATGGTTGTGAAGACGCTGGTGCTCGTATCCACGCTATTGACATGGGAATTCAGTTGCAAATGATCAATATCCTACGAGACGTTGCTGAAGACCACAGCAGTGGCAGAATTTACCTTCCAATCAATGTCCTTAACGAGTACAACATAGAGATTACAGAATTGGGCAACACGAAATTTGGAACCAACCATCGATGGAAATCCTTTGTTCAAGAATACATTGAAATCGTGCGAAGGCACCAAGAATCCGCACAGCATCTCTTCGAATATCTTGACTCTAAATCCCAATTACAACCACAGCTCATGTGTGAAGCATACGATGCAATATTCCATGAAATTGTGCGTTGTTCCGGCGATGTCTTCAGCAAACGTCCGAGCCTTTCCAAGTGGAGAAAGATTCGTCTCGCTGCTAAACTTTCGATGCGACGTCTGCGTGCAAGATGGTCGTAATCGTTTGATTTTTTAGGCAATGCATTCAAACCCTCATAACCTCTCGCAAGTATATGGACGAGGTTTTACCAGTCTCTGTCACTGTTCTTCTTCCTACGCGAAACGAAGAGGAAGCCCTTGGTGCAACCGTTGACGCAATCCCTCGAGATTGGTGCGAATCTTTGGAAATAATGATCGTTGATGGATCATCAACCGACCGAACCAGAGAGATTGCTCTCGAGAAGGATGTTCGCGTTCATCTCGAACCAAGAAAAGGCTACGGCCGAGCCTACCGTACGGGTTTTGTTGTCGCTTCAAATGACATCATTGTTACCATGGATGCTGATTGTACATATCCAGCAGAATTGATTCCTGAATTGGTGAAGCGACTTCTTGATGATGACCTCGATTTCATCACCTGTGATCGCCTCAGCATGGCCGAAGATGGCTCAATGTCCGGCCTCCATGGATTTGGGAACTGGGTCCTCTCATTCAATGCTCGATTGCTTTTCGGCTATGGAATCAAAGATTCTCAGTCTGGAATGTGGGTCTTCCGCAAGTCGATATTTGATAATCCGAAGATGCGTCCAACCAACGATGGGATGCCATTATCTGAGGAAATCAAAATCCTTGCTCGTAAGCATCTCGGAAAAAAGAAAGCCATCGAGATTTCAGTCCCCTATCGAGAACGTGTCGGAGAAGCTGAAATCCACACGTGGGGAGATGGATGGAAGAATCTCCGGTTCCTCTATGCGAAGCGATTTGGTCTTGCTCGAACCAAAACAGAATGGGGCCCACTTGAGGACAATCCAGACAGTCTGAAGGGAACCTTACCTGAGCAATGATCAGCCATGCAACTTCATGGATGAAAGGCGTGGGTCGATTGCTACACGCTGTTGAATCATTAACGCAATGGGCATGAAAACCCATAAAGCGAGCCAGAAGTACACCATCTCTGAAACATAAGGAGGGGTATCTGTTTTCATTTCACCATTAATTGAGATGAATGATTCAGCATCAGGCGTTGAGGGTGCTGGGGGTTCTGCTTCTACCGCTGAACGATTTGCCGGCCGAATCATTCCAATGTCGTACCCACTCGCTTCAAATTCAAGGGAAAAACCATCCAAACTTATGCTGGATGTTGTTGAAAAATCGGCATGGGCTAGAAAGGCTTCATTTTGATTACCATCAGTAAAATCTTGCGGATTGTCTGCAAGAGTTGCAAACCAGGAGGCGGGTAAAACGATGAGGACCAGAATCAACACCGTTAACAGGCTTGTGAACGATCCAACTGAAAGAAAACGTCGAAAAATCGTACGCTTAATCTCGCTCGATTGTTTTCGTAAATCGATACAAATCAACACCAAAAGAAGGAGTGAAAGTCCAATACTGACGTTAATCAGTAGAAATGTAGTTGATTTTACTGAATCTGGAGATGGAGAATCAAACGTATCATCCAGATTCTCATCATACTCCTCAACCTTCTGTTCCGACAGTGCAGCTCGATCGTCACGCTCATTTTGCCAAAAGGACAAACGAGCGAAACCAAAATATTCGACGCTTAGGTCATCTTGTTCCTCTTGCATATCGATGGACAAATTAACTGAAACACCTTCGAGCTGGAGCGGCCCTTCGTCAACCGTTGCTGAAACGCTTCCAACAAACCATGATTCTTCTTCTAAAGCCGATTTTAAGGCAAGAAGAATCACGACCTGAGCGATCAGAACGAGACTGGCGATGATTCGCCACCGAGCTATGGGTTGCAACCCTACGCCTTCGCTCATTCTTCGGCCTTCGAACGGATTGATACAAACATTCCTGCAAGTGCAATCATTGCCAGAGTCGTTATTGGGGAGAGGAATGGAAGGAGACTCGATACATCATCTTCGGTAACCTCTCCAGGACTCTCTGCTGTTCCATCGTCGTTTGGCTCATCTGGCAGTGTTGCAGGGTCAACACCTTCGTTGACAGCATCGACTTCGTCTGTGTTGTGTTGCGTAACGTCAACAAGATCACTCAATTCGGTTTGGTCCTCAATCTCTTGAGCCTCCTCGGTTGCATCAATACCAGTGAAGTATGTCACTGAGACGCCGCGTTGTGGAGTTCCGTATGCGTTGCTCTCCGGTCCGATCAGTGTGTACCATTGAGTTCCGCCTGGAGATGCGACCAATTGCACACCAACGAAGCGATTGGTTGCATCATCGTACAAAGCGTAAGCCATTCCGTCTTCGTACGCAACATCGTAATCGTCCTCAAAGTTGGACAATCGGTTTTCGAGGTTTTGTCCAAAGGACTCCATTGTATTGTCAATCGTTGATTCAGCGAGGGCTTCAAGGATAGTGATCAATCGGTCGCTCGGTTCTATTTCTTGCGAAACGGACTCGCACGTTTGTTCAGTTCCAACCACTTCACTGTCACTGATTCGAGTGACTTCAACATCAACACAGTACTCGCCAAACCCGTTGATTTCGGCAGTTGCACTGTCGTAGGCACTGTATGAACCATCGGTAATAGCACTGGAGCCAGCGTCAGAAGTGGTCCCTTCATCATCGGTTACGGTCCACGAAATTTCGTAATCTTCTTGGTAATCCATGCCATAAACTTCGTAATCAAAGTTCATCTCTGATTCGCTTGCATCGTTCATGTAAAGATAGATGTCAACAGATTCTTGTTGCTCATAGGTTTCATCTTCACCGTTGACGCAGTCTTCCCATCCATCGTTAACCCAGTCAGGAGGTATGATCTCTCCATCGTCGCAAACGAACTCTTCATCGGAGTTATCGCCACAGTCATCATAACCATCTTCGACATACTCGTATGGAATCTCGTTAAGGTTCGCACAGATGAAGTAATCCTCATCCTCTCCTTCTGCAAGTTCATCTGCCCAGGCTCCGAAGATTTCATCGAAGTTTTCGTCGCTGAGAAGAGCATCAACAATTCCTGGGTAATCTCCACTACCAACAACTGCGTTTGCCCACATCATAGCCCACATAGCAGGGAATGCGATTGGGGTCGGTGAAGCATAGGCTTGGTGAACTTCAATTGTACTTCCATCGTCAATGGTGATCATTTGTGTTGGCTCATCAAGCAATTCCATTGCGCCGCCCATGAAGAAGAGTTCAACTTCACCATCGTACATGTCCGTTACGGTGTCAGAAATCGTAAAGTCGAGGTCGCCTGTTGGGAGACCCAGTTCTTCGGTAGGGATTCCAGTCAATTCAAAGAGAACCGAAGTTTCTGTTTCGTAATGGATGTTGTGCTCCGAGCAAGCATCTTCGATTTCGACACCGCCAGACCACGAGTCCACATAGCTATCGTAAGAGCCGCATTCCCACATCAATTCTTGTCCTGGTTGTAGGTCGTTCATTTCATTGTACAATGGTGAGGCTTCATCCATACGCACTTCGAGCAATCCATTGTTGATATCAAACGATGTGCCGAGGGTGAAATCGATATCGAAAGGTAGCGATTCTCCATCACCAGAAATCTCTCCACTAACACCCACAGTGTACTCAATCATTGCTTCGATGTCCATCTGCATGTCCATTCCATGAAGACCCATGTCAGAATCAAAGTACTCTGTGTAGATGACATCTGCATTGAACAGTTGCTCGGAATCGTAGCCGATTGTGAGATCGATGCCACCATAGGAGTCACTCCATTCTGCGTGCACAGCAAAATCATCGAGAAGACCATGGCGTACTGTCAGTTCAGTCACCTTGGTTGAGAAGTCTGTGGGGGTTCCATCAATGCTGAGTGTTGACATAGGGCCATCATATTGTTCGAAGACAATGGTCGTGGAGCCGCTGGTTACGCTTCCGATGAGGAGATCGATACCTGAGTCATCTCCAGCTGCCATGACCTCTTGGAAGACTTCTTGAAGGTCAATTCCAATCATAGAGGCAATGTCGCCGTTGAGGTTTGAATAGTCGTATTCTACGCCCCAGGCGATAGGTTCAGGTTCGTCTGCAGCAACATTCGCAGGTAGTGTCGTTACAATCATCAATCCGGTAAGGAGTAGAGCAAGTGCTTTTCTCATAAAACTAAATCAATTCAGTTTCCTTATTACACTTTGGGAGAGTGGCTTTGCAAGCATTCATACGTTGCCCCAATCTAATTCTGTGTCATCAGAAGTCTCCTCAACTGAGTTCTCTTCCTCAACCAATCCGTCTCCAAAGACGCCCCAGGAATCAATAATTTTCATCTCTTCAGCAGTCGCCTTTCGACGTTGAAGTGTCATGAGCAGTGCAACGAGGACTGCAATTGAAACTGCGCCAACAAGAACACCGGTTGACAAGAATCCGCCACTGTCTCCTTCCACAACCTTCAGGGGTGTGTACAGAATATCGACACTCGCTGAATCGCCTTCACCATCGGTTGCGATGATTTTCAAGCTTGGCTGGCCTACGCCAGAAGGTTGGAATTCGAGCGATCCTGTCCAGATTCCATCACCATCGTCATCACTGAGGTTGAAGGTCCATGCCTGAATGTTGTGAACGATATCGACGCGAACATCTTCGGTTGTACCATCAGCGTCGATCAACTGCACTGAAACGTCAAGGGTAACGCGCTCATCAGACACGAATTCTGTCTGAGAAAGAATCATGCTGGTTTGAACCAACTCAGGAAGGCTTGAACGGACTGTAAAGTTGATGTGTTGCTCTGAGAAAGCGCCACGTGCATCTTGCACGTACAGAGAAACATGATGGGACCCTGGAGCGAAAACTTGTGTAAACATCGATTGCGTGCTCAGAACGCTCGTTTGTACACCCGGTTGGTGGAGACGCCACTCCCGAGTAACGAGGTCCTCATCCGCATCGGAAGACGCTCCTTCGAAGACAATGGTTACTCCTGGGTCAACAGATTCGAGGTTTGCGGGTGAAACAATCACGGCCACTGGATCGCTAGGAAGAATAAGTAGCTCAAGCGATTCAAGACGAGATTTTCCTGTTTCATCTACCAATTCAATTTGTACATCTCTTAACCCAGCATCGAGTTGAACTTCATGAACAATCGACGTTGAAACATCTACAAGAATTGGAAGATACGTGGATGAGGATTCATCGTAACTGCGTAACGTCATCGTAAACGCATCATCATCATAGTCAACACTTTCACGCACGTCAAAGGTAATCAAATCACTTGAAGCGAATTGGCTACCATTCGCTGGCGAATCCAACACCAGGACAGGGGCTGATTCAGCAACTTCAAGTGTTGTTGAAACGGAAACATTCGGATTGATTCCATCGTTCAACGTAAGTGTAATTTCGTGAACTCCTGCAGAAAGTCGTGTTTCAAATGTAAGCCAATCCTCATCTTCTGGAGTCAGTCGTCCATCAAGGTTGCTCGACCAATCAATTTGCAAAAATTCGGACCCTGCAGCAGGTTCGTTTTCTGCACAATGCCATGTTCCATCTGTTGGGAATGTGAAACACGCTGAATCAAAGTCACCGCTTCCATTGGCACTGAATGGAATCAAAACAGAGGAGTCCAAATCCTCGAACACATCCAGTTCTTCGATGACAGCTCTCGGTGCTGAGTTGTCGACGGTGATCAACTGAGAGAGGACCGACATTTGGCCACCATGGTCCATTCGGTCGTCAGTGATTCGCAGCTCGATTTGGTGAACTCCTCGAGAGAGATGTCCATTCCAAGAGATGTTTTCGATGCCTTGACCAACCATCAACGTTCCATCCACGTTTGACCACCATTCAAAGGAAACAGGATTGTTTTCAGGGTCGGCTGAACTGCTTCCATTGAAGAAGATGACATCTTCACTTGTAGACCCATTGCGTTCAAGCGTGAATGCAGGAATAGGCATCTCATTGTATAACTTAACCTCAACAGTGTAGGTATCTGAATTCCCTACTTGGTCAAATGCAACGACGTTCAAGAAGAACGATGCAGGTGGGTCGTCCGTGTAATGGTCGAAAGTGTAGGTTATCAGCTCTGGACAGGTATATTGATTGCCCCATCCAGGGCCTTGTCGGTTGTAACCTCCAAAGGAAATCATACAAGCGAAATCATCTCCCTCAGGATCGAACGTTCCTGTTGTATTGATGGTGACAGTACCGGTTTGCGGCATGATCAATTCGTTCCATTGCGTAATTGCCGGTGAAAAGGAAACGTTGAGTTCTGGGGCAAGATTGGTTAATTCGATGGTCCGCGTCTCAGAAACGCAATGTCCAGAATCATCGCAAACCTCCAACGTAAGGTCATGAATACCATCACTCAATGTGAAACCAGACACACCATCGTTGACTGAAAATGGAGCAGTGCCTTGTGCTGATGAAACAACACCATCAAGCGAAGATGTCCATGTCAGTGTTAATGGATCATCATCCAAATCCCATGACTCCTGAGCATCGAACAAAACTTGCCCTTGAGAAGGGAACACATCTCCATCCATCGGTGAAGTCCAGTTCAAGAACGGAGGTTGATTGTCCAATTCGAGAACACAATACATCACTTTGTCTCCATCGAAACTTACGGTTGTGGTGTTGCTTTCGCTATCGTATCCGCATTCAACAGTCACATCATTGATTGCAGATGCACCAGAATTCGTCCAACGTTGTCCAATGAAATCGGCTAATAGTACGACACCAAGATCGCTGGTAAACTCAGATACGGATGGTTCGAATTGTGTGAAACTCACATTGGCATAAGCATTGGGAATGCCGTTGGAGCGATTGTTCACAACCCAAACTGTGACGTCCCAGGCCACGTCAATGGATGCTCCTGTTGGTATGTTCGCAATCGTAAGATCAACATTGCTTGGTTGGTGCAAATGCATCACCGATGATGCGTCAATGTCGATGATATGCGTCCCAGTTGCATCAGCCATATTGGAGAAATTAACATCGGAATTCTCGACCCATATTCGCCCATCACAATCTAACCCAATCGTGTTTCCATAACCTCCAAGATCAGGATGATTGAGAAGTTTCAAACATTCAGTTCCAACAAAATTCGTGTTGCTCAATGTCGAAGGGAAGTTTCCGTTGTGATCTGCATCCCAATAGACTCCACTGTGATTACCTTGAAGGGTTAATCCGTTGATGTTTCCAGCAGCTTGTTCGATGTACAATGCATATTGTGTCAAAGATTCATGTTCGATGTTGGCATTCAAGAGGTTGAAGCGTCCACCTTGGGTGCCGAGGGTCAAACCTCCATTGTCAACGTACATTGCTGGAAGGGTTGCATCGATGCCAGTAATGGAAAGTTGATCAAGCCAGAGATCGACCGAATCGATGACGTAGACACCATGGCCTTGTGATGCTTCAACATGACAATTCATGCACGAGACATCACCTGATGTTGTTTCCAAATCGTTGGCTTTTTGAAAAGACAAACCTGCCTGTTCCATCGCATTTGAACCAAGTGAACCATCGTTCATTGAACTGAAATTCGAGAGTGTGATGTATCTCGCATCGAAAACATGTGCCCCTGAATATCCATTATCAGCGGTAGTTAAGCCATCGACAACAATCGTCGCAGAATCGATAAACAGACCTTGTTCTGAATTGTTGTGAAGATTCCAATCATATCCCTGAAGCGAGCCTCCACTTGATGAATGGATTCCAGGGCCGGGTGAGCCACTGATTTCTAGATCTTCAAGATGTGCTGCAAAGTACGATGTTTGGATGCTCAAGCCTGCTGAATGCGCACCTTGGCCCGCCTCTCCTGCATCACGGATCGTCATGTTTCGAAGTGTTGTACTCGAATCGACAAAGAACAGACGAACGCCGACCGATGATGCACCATCGACCAACACGTTCTCGAGCCATGCCCCTGTAGCATTGATTTCGATTGCAGCAACGGCGATTCCTGGTGATGTTGCACCTGAAGAACCGGTTCCACGAACGGTCAGATTTGTGAAATCTGCAGTCTCGTAATTGGTGTAATTGGTGTGATTGTTCTTGTCAAGATAGACGCCACGATACATGCTGTTGCTGATTTCAACATCCCTGAATACAGCCCTTGTGTAACCTGAATCATCAATGTGACGAACGATGATTCCAGTGTCACTCTTGTCGATGCTGAGGTTTTCGAACAGTGGAACACTGTCTTCGACCCAAACGCCAGCAGCTTCGCCAAGGATCGAACCAGAGATGTTGTCCATAACAATGTCCCGATAAATACCTCCTGATGCCCCCCATAGATTCAACCCGCGAAGAAGATGGTCGGTGAAGTATGCGCCCTGTACAATCGGGGTAGAGCCATCTCCAACAGAGAGTCCAATTCCATATCGCCAGTCGTTCTGAAAGGGGACAGAACGCCCTGCTTGTTCTACATGCAAATCTCGTATAACGGGGGAGGATGCCCCAAACATATCGATACCGACACGGTCTGGATTGAAGATGGTGACATTGTTCAGAATTGGATTTGAGCCATACAACGTCATTCCATAAATTGCGTTTTCAATATGCAGATGATTCACTGTACTACCACGGCCATTGGAAGACGTGTTGAATTGAATTCCTTCATGATCTCCTGTTGTCGATGAGCTCGAAAGGACAACAGGACATGTGGAAGTTCCTTGAATCGTTAGACGACCATCGACATAGATTCGAATTCCAGGAGATAAGACGACACTGGTACATGATGTAATGAGTAACTCATCTTGGACGTTCACAACATAATCGCTACTCAGAGTGACCGTTCCTGACCATGTCGTTGTTGCCCTACCTGAAGTCTCCGAGACATCCTGGACATCGGCGAAGGGCTGAACCATCGGCGACAGGGACATCATGACGAGGAGGAGGAGCAAACCCAAAGCGAGTAATGATTGCTGCCTCTCCATGCAATCCCATCCAAAGCGATACCATTTGAAGCCACCCGTTGCATGTGCAGCGAGCAAGGGTGACCCGAAGCGATAAAACCCGTCTGCTCAAGCACATCCCGTGCCAGAAGCATTCGTCCTCGTGAAGACCGAACCGTCCCATGAACGGGATGTCTACCTCGCCCTAACTTCGCATGATGCTGTAAAAGAAGTGCATGCTCTGTACGGAGAATTTGATTTGCTCGCTCACGTGAGCAGCGATTCAGCAAAGGGTCTGACATCTCTTCTGATGACCGAGTTCAGAACCATCGAAGGAATTCGAGACACGCAGACATTGATTGCTGTTGAGTACTGAGGTGAGATGATGGCAATAGGATTTGTTTTGATCACGACAATGCCGGGTGAGGAAGAAAACGTTCGAAACGCACTCGACGATATTGAACATGTCACAGATCGGTGGATGTTGTTTGGAGAATTCGATATACTCGCACGAGTGCAAGCTGATGATGAATTTACGCTGACGCGCTGTATTGTAGAGGAAATACGCCCTCTTTGTGGCATTCAAGATACAAAGACCATGATTGGTGCTGAGTTGTAAATCAAACATTGTGCAAACGCATTGACAACATACGTGCACGATTTGGGCAGCCAACTGAACGATAGCGCAGAATTGCTTCTCGTAAAGCCAACACACGCTCATGCCCTTCGAACATCGACTTCACCTCCCACCATTTTGCGACAACTCGCCGAGCCGATGGGCTTTCAATAACCTCAATCGATTGTATGTCAATTTGATCATGGATTGTCATTGCCCTAGGGAGTTGAGTTTCAACAAGTTGCTCACAAATGAGAAGAAGAAGCGAGGCTTTGTACAGCGGTTGCTGTAATTGAGAAGCAGTAAGTTCAGCATTTCTCAATGCAAGCGCAGCATTTGCAGATTGTACTCCAACAGATTTCAGTTCCGTTTTCATCGCCAGGTACTGAATTAGAGGATTTGTCGTTGACGCAATGCCTTTGAGCTGTTCCAACAAAAAGTTTGCAGCATCCAAATCATTTCGTTCAATAGCAAGGGCATGCCGCATGATTACGATGGTTGTCAAAATCAATTGTCGTTCGTTTTCGTTCTCTGGTAAATCAACCTTATTGAGAAGTCGGTCGATACGAGTGTAATCGTTCATACCTGACGATGGCGTAAGATCGTCAATACTTCTCGAGAGGATAGAGAGTTGAGTGCGCAACTTATGTTCCGCATCCTCAATGTTCTCCAATGCCGATTCAAGTTCATCCATCACTCCTTTTTTTCCTTCAAACTGAGCAATTTGCAATCTGATGCTCATGAGTTTGGAATCGCGTATGTTGTGAATGTAATCTTTTGCAACTTCAACCTCAGCACGATTCAGAGCATGCTGAGCTGCGAGTTCAATGAGGTCGATGTCATCTGAATTACGAACCAATGCTTCGTCAAGTAAGGTTGCGAAAGCACCCGAGTATGCATTCATAAGTTCGTTTGCTCGTGCGGAGAGGCGATTCGAGACTTCCGATTCTCCTCGTTGAATACGATGATGCAATTCGAGAATGGAGGCGAGTGCATCGTTTTCTTTCTCCCAGTGGCCGATGGATGAACGATGGAGTGCATCGAGTTCGGAATCATCGAGAGATGATTTGCATACATTTCGAATCAAATGTTGCATTTCCATAATCGAATCCTTTGAACCCCATCGCAACAATGTGTGCGCATCGAGCAACGGAACATGATCTGGCTCTGGCATTCGTTCAGCAGGAACCGGGAATGGCAATACCAAGAACGGGGCCATCGCATCGTGTACTTCTGATGATGCCTCGCCAAGGACAACTTGCTCAACATAAGCCCGTACATCGAGATTTGTCTCTGGAAGAGGAGTCGATGCATCGTAAAGGAGAATTGCGAGTGGATGCCCTCCCAATGCGTCAACTATTGTCACACGTTCTTCACCAAGTTCTGGGTTGAGCAATTCGATGGCATCGGATTGTTCAAGAGGGCCAAGATCGACATATGCTCCATCAATTGAGAATGTATCACGATCACGGCCTAGCAACATAAATGAAATATCGTGTTGTTCAAGGGATTGAAACAAACTGGAAAACGAGTCCTGGTGTCTTGATGAAATCAAATGTACATCGTCAAAAACCAGCATTACTTCACGCTCCTCAAGATAGGAGGCATACCCTTCTACATCAAGAATCTGGGGCGTTTCAACTTCCATCCGTTGCATGGCTTCATGGACATCACAATACGAATCCAGTTGGACCCAATGAACCTGAATGTCCTTTTCGACAAGGTCTTGTGCAACTCGTCGGGCGAGCGTTGATTTCCCAATCCCCGGCATCCCTCGCAAATGAATTGGAACATTTTGCTTGAATGCTTCCTCAATCACCTCAAGTTCAGGTTGGCGTCCATGAATGTGCGTTAATTCGGGGATTTGGCCTTTCAATTTTGACAACACTCGTGAAGGGCGTTTAGGGATGTCTTCGTTACTTGCTCGGAGATTGCTTCTTCCAGATTCGGTGATGTGGACAACCTTGCGCTTTCTTCGCCCTCCTCCGATAACATGAGCCTGTCGCGTCTGAATCAGACCCTCATCTTCCAAGACACTCATTGGCTGAAACAGGGCTGAGCGGACGACACCTATGCCATCGGCAATTCCCTCGAGAGAGATGCTACGAGGTACATCCCATGCGGTTTCAAGCGTTGCTGGATGCTCATCCAACCAACGCAAAATACGCAGCATAGCTGGCGACAACATAGGAACCCCAACCCAACCTTGACAACATTGCATTTGATGTTGTCCTTTTTTTGATTAACGGAAGCGATGCAGGTTTTTTTGACCTATGGGCGCAAGGATTCAATATGGCGGTTGATGCAGCATCCATCGATTTGCCTGCCTCACCAGGAGTCTATCTCTTCAAGACCACTGAAGGAAGGGTATTGTATGTCGGCAAAGCCACACGATTGAATGAACGGATTCGGTCGTATTTTGCAACAAACCCTGATCGCCAAATGATTCCAGAATTGGTCGCTCGTGCTGATGATGTCGAGTGCATTGTAACCACTACGCCCCAAGAAGCATTGATCCTCGAACGGCAACTTATCCGTGAACACAAACCCAGATTCAATTCAATGCTCAAAGATGACAAATCATATCCTTATCTGGTTTTGACCAACGAAGAATTTCCACGGATTATGTACACGCGCCACCCTCCAAAAAAGGCTCACCGATGGGGTCCCTTTCCAAACGCAGGCGCTGCAAAACAAGTTATGCAATTACTAAGGAGACATTTTGGAATTCGAGACTGCAAAGAACTGCTGCCTCAGGGTTGTCTCGCCATGCATATTGGCCTTTGCACAGGCCCATGCATCGACGGTGAGGGGTATGCTGAGCAAGTTCGAGCTGTCAAGAAAATCCTGGATGGTGAAGCGACAGAACTCTTAGAGGAACTTGGTGAGAAGATGGATGTTTGCTCAAGCGAAATGCAGTTTGAGCGTGCAGGATATTATCGTGACCTCATTCGTTCGATACGTACCACCATCGGCCAGCACGTCGTTTCAAGCAAATTGTATCGTGATTGTGACGCCGTTGGATTTGCTGAGCAAGGCGATCTTGCTGCGCTTGTTGTTCTTCATGCTGATGACGGCGTAGTCAAAGGCCAGGAAGTCTGGCCATTTGTCCATCGTGGTGACATAGGGGAAACTGTAAGCCGTTTCATCAGTGAACATTACGTTCACCGTAGACCACCACGCTTGCTGCTGACTCCAACGCCTTTACTTGACGGGTTGCAGCAATGGCTTGACGAGCGAAGAGGTTCAGCAGTCGAAGTTCGAACACCAATGCGAGGAGATATGGTCACTCTTCGTACACTTGCAGATCAAAATGCAGAGATTCAGGTTTCACGACTTGCAAACAAATCGAGTGGTTCGCTCGAGCAACGAGCTGCAGACGAAGCAGCACGGTTGCTTGGTGTTGAACAAATGAATCACGTCGTTTGTTTCGACATGGCTCAACTGCAAGGCGATGAACGTGTAGGTGCGAGTGTCGTTCTTCGGAATGGACGCCCTGCAAAGAAGGAGTATCGAACTTACATCGTCAAAGGTGAGGCAATGGACGACTTGCGAATGATGCGAGAGGTTGTTGAACGGTGGTTAAAGCGACAAGAAGAATGGCCTGACGTACTTCTTCTCGATGGAGGGGAAACTCACCTCAATACCATCCGTTCAATGTTGGACGAACACGGTGTTCAAGATCGGTTTTTGTTGGCTGCTTTAGCGAAAAGGGAAGAGACATTGCATCAGGAAGGTAAGGATCCAATCATTCTCGATCGACATGGACGGGTCTTTGTTCATGCTCGTGATGAGGCCCATCGATTCGTCAATGCATTCCATCGAAAACGACGCAAGAAGAGTCGTCTCGGCGATCCACTCGAGGATGTTCTAGGCCTTGGTGCAAAGAAATTACAATCACTCTTGCGACATTTCGGAGGCCGTCAAGGCATCAGCAATGCTAGCATTGATGATTTGAAGACCGTTCCCGGAATCGGTCCTTCTCTTGCAGAACGCATCCACGAATCCTTGCATCGTTAAGGCTCGGACGGAGGTTGTTGCATCGCCTCAAACGGATTGATGCCTTCCTCATATCCTCCAACTTGACGATCGACCAATCCAGCCATTTGAGAAAAGTCGGATTCTGACAATCCCATCTTCTGGGCCTTGTACAACGAATTCTTGGCTTCCTTTTCTGCTCGCTTTTTCTTCTTCTTCTTTCGACGTCTTCGTATTAGAAGGATGAGTAAGATAACAACTACGGCAGGATAGGCCCAGAACTGCCCAAGGAGGTACATCCAAGTGACTTGCAAGCGAAGCGTGACCTCATCATCGAGACCTTCTGGCGGAATCGTGTAGGTGATAACTTGGCGGCCGTCGTCATCTTCTGTGATGATCATGTTGCCTTGGGCAGAGGTTCCTTCCTTGACGATGATGCCCTTTGGTAAAGTGAAACTGACTGGACCTGTAAGGTCAAATTCGGTTTCTGAGTGAATGGTTGTATCCCAAGATCCTGTTTCGAAGGTGAGGGCTTCTTGTTCGAGTGGAGGGAATGTAATTCCTTCGGATGATACGATGCTTGCGGTCATCATAGACGACATTTCATCCACCATCATGACCATCGGTTGAAGCAACGGGGAGCGGAGTGTACTACTGATGTCTTCGGTGAGAAGTGAGAGCGTGATCAAATCAGGATCACCACTCAACAAATCGCCCCAAGGGCTTGACACGGCTAAGGTGAATCGTACTTTAGGAATCTTGAGGCTCACGCTCAAACCAACCTCATCGGAAACAACTGGCCCTGGTGTTCCAAGCCCTGCAAGACTTGTTTCGATTGAAAAATCGCTGATATCGACAGCCGAAAATTCGGGACCTTCGTCGATATTTTCGAGTTCTTCTGACACAATATGAATCTCATTGGTGAGAATTTCTCCAACATCCGTTCCGAATTCCATCAAGCCATCGGATGTCAGATTGAAAACAAGTTGTCGTGATTCAGGACAATCCGCAAACTCGGTATCGGGTTCAAGACACCGCTCTATCTTCATTGGACTATCGCTGCGGCTCATGATATCACCAATAAGGCGAACCAAATCACTTGGAATCACTTCCATGCGAACCGTCGTATCGTCGTTAATGTCATAGTAACCCTGAGGCACTGCAACGCGGTGAACAACTGCACTTGCTTCAAGTCCGAACTCGACAGAGACAGACTTGGTCCATTCGTTGATATCAAAGGTATCGAAATCGATCGAAAGAGACGTTGAAACACAGGTTTTCTGCGTTTGTAAACAAATCGCTTGGTCATTCTCATCCATGATAGGGTGATTGTAGGTGTAGGGGGAAGGTCCTGCAAGGGATACATTGTTTCGATTGTCACCAGTCACCGAATGTTGCAAAATGATTCTGTCTTCACCATCGATTGTTTGAACCCAATTGGGCAAAATGAGTTCAAGTGTTATCTTTGAGGGAGGAAGATCGGATGGAATCATACTTTCTAGGAACGTTGTATCCAGCACGGTTTCGAGTGAAAGACCAGCATCCATAACGCGTCGAAGATCTTCATTGGTAATCTCATCAAAATAATCTGAGAACTCATTCTCAGGTATATTTTCCTGAATAATATCGAGCAATCCAAGTTCAAAGGTATTGCTTGTGGAACGGAGATAGATAGGATGATTGTATCCCATCGCACTCGATCCTTCAATACAATACGAAATCGTGTTTGGGGGCGTCACAATTTCCGAACAACCAGCCGAATGACTGTAGTTCAATCCTCCAGCAGGTCCATCAATTCCCTCAGCGATTGAGTCGCTGACCCAACTCAGTTGACCCATCTGAATATCCGGACCACCAGGAATAGAATCCGAGAATGCATCTCCAATCGATGCTACAGGAAATTGATCAGTAAAGTCATCCAGTGGTGCGATGCCGTTTTCATAAGCCAAGCGAATTCCGTCCGAGGTGATCTGTGGAATTGTTGCCAGATTTGACAATTCCACCAAAGAGATGCCCCAATTGTCCATGGTTGTTGTATCGAGATAATTGATACCTGCAATGAAGTCGATTTGAACAGCTTGCTCATCAAACAAGTCTACCTTCAAGTGGAGTGATACTGCCTCTTCGTTCGGGTCCAATTCAACAATGGACGTTGTAGAAGTGTTTCGATACCCCATGGTCAAACTGACGGTTTGGTCTGTACGAGGAGCGCCAACGCCTGCGTTAAGGTTGTCAACGGTCCATTGCCCAACACATGCGCTAGGTAGACACAAGGGTGGTTCAATCGAACCGTTGCTGTCAACACCAACCACTGCAGCGTAATCAGGAGGACTGATGGAGAAGGTTGAGGCATGGCCAGGTTCGGCGAAGACATTGAATTGTGTCGTCAATTCTGAACCCATGATCAAGAGACCTTGGTAAGCTCGTTCAAGATCAAGGTTTGAATTTTCGAGGAGATTGAAGGTGCTTGTGGACAACTCAATTACAGCAATGGTTGAGAAACAAATTGGAGGATCAAACACGTTGTTCTCCGTGACGCCTGAAGCTGAATCATACACTGAATCTTGAGTAGCGTCCGTTGTACAAACTTCGGAGGTGGTTCCTTCCGTGTAGATTCCATCGTATTGCGTGTTGATCGCTGTAACAGTCCCAAAACCGCTTGAAAGGAGTTCATCGATGGTATCCTCGACCTCAACCAACATCTTGTCTCCGAC